>Ga0207674_10000152_pt1 | contig 81433 bp, 72 predicted proteins | sample KBSCornC72_FD_184303 | JGI IMG/M metagenome (GOLD analysis project Ga0207674, IMG submission 184303) | Corn rhizosphere microbial communities from Kellogg Biological Station, Michigan, USA - KBS Corn C7-2 (SPAdes) (version 2) | ecosystem: Host-associated > Plants > Roots > Rhizosphere > Soil ...
CCGCGTCCTCGCTGGCGGGGATCGTGATTGTGTCGGCATCCTGCGAGCGCAGCCAGTTGGCGTAGATGTTCGCCTCCAGGTGGTTGACGCCGATGAAGGGCAACCCGCGCGCCAGCGCCAGCGCCTTGCCGCCCGTCAGCCCAACCAGCAGCGAGCCAGCCAGCCCCGGCCCGTACGTCGCCGCGATGGCGTCGATATCGTCCCAGGTAACCGACGCCTCACGCAGCGCCGCCTCGACCACCGGAATCAGCGCGTCGAGCTGATGACGCGAAGCCACCTCTGGCACAACGCCGCCGTAGCGCTCGTGGATGCTGGCCTGCGAGGCGACGACGTTGGAGCGGATGATGCGGCCATGCTCGATGACGGCGGCGCCAGTCTCGTCGCAGGAGCTTTCGATTGCCAGAATGCGCATAGAGGCTACTTTCCTGTCACCGATGGTACGAGCGCCGCGAACTATGGCCGCGGATTATGCCAGTTGCGCAGTACCACTGGTGGCGTCCGTGCCCTTGTCCTTCTCCTCGGCGGCCAGCCGCGCCGCCAGCGCCTGCGTCAGATGGAAATAGCGCTCGCGATAGTGGTTCGACATGATATCTTCGGTCCACATGATGAGCGCGTCTTCTCCATTATCGCTGTAATAGCGCCGACGGACGCCCTGCTCGCGGAACCCGTACTTGTGATAGAGGTTCTGCGCAACGGAGTTGGTGACGCGCACCTCCAGCGTCACCTGCCGCGCGCCGATATCATAGGCGATGTCGAAGAGCGAGGTCAGTAGCAGCTCGCCGAGGCCGCGATGACGGTAATCGGGATGGGTGGCGATGGTCGTGATGTGCGCCTCATCCACCATCAGCCAGAGGCCCGCGAAGCCGACGATGTTGGTGATCTCCGGCGGCTGTTGCGGCTGCGGGCGCGCCAGCAGTGAGAGCGGAAACGGCCGCCGCCCCGAATCGGATGGGTTATCGCTCCCCACCTGGATGGACATCTGGGTATCGCGCTCGACGATGTAGTGGGCCAGCGGGTTATCCTGCAATTCCTTGCGATATGAACTGGCTGGCCAGGTAGAGGAATAGGCAAGCTTCTCGATCTCGATCACCCGCGGGATATCCGCCAGCGTCATCCGGTTCACGACGTAGCGCATCGGCTATTCTCTCTCCTCTCGGCGCATCGTTGCGCTACCCTGCTGTCTTGCCATGGTCGTATTGCCTGCCGCCTCGTCGGCGCCCTCTGCTGGCGTCGGGAGCCCTCGGCGCGCGCTGGTGGTGATGGCGGGCCGCCGAAGGTAGAGCGGTTCCAGCGCCACAGGATCATCATAGCGCTGGGAAGCGGACCGCGCCAGCGCCAGCTCCGCCAGCCAACTGGCACGGCGCGCATCCAGCGCCGACGTTGCCCGACACCGGCCACCGAGCGCATTCGCCAGGGCCGCGCGCGTCTCAGCCGACATCTCGCCGCAGCACAATACCTCGCTATGAACCTGCGCAGCAAGTTCGGCGGCTGTCAACACCGTGTAGCCAGCGACCGGTTCCCAGCGAGCGGCGTCGGGTCGGGCGGCGGCGTAGATCGCGGCGTAAAGCTGCCCGCGTCCCGCCTCCAGTATAGCGCAAATCGTGCCGCCGCTGAGGCGATGTCCCCAGGCGATGATGTCGAGCGTCGGCACGCCGTAGAGCGGCACGCCACGCGCGAAGGCGAGCGATTTCGCCGTCGCCAGTGCCACCCGCACGCCGTTGAACGAGCCGGGGCCAAGCGCCACCGCGACGCCCGTCAGGTCGTTCATCGAGAGGCGCGACGCCGCCAGCAGCCATTCGAGCCGCTCCAGCAGCTCCGTACTGTGACGCTGGCCCACCTGCCATGTCAGCTCGGCCACGAGGCGCGCGTCCTCCATCGTGCCCGCGGGCTCCGTGACGAGGGCGACGCTGGCGACGCTGGTGGAGGTGTCGAAGGCAAGCAGCATGGGTTAGCGACCTCCCGCGGCAGCCACAAACGCCGCCAACAGCGCTTCACCGCGCGCTCCACTGGCGGAGCAGGCCAGCGCGCGCTTCGATCCACCATCCGCCGCGATGGCAATGTGCAGCCAGCTCGCGGGCCAGAGGGTAGCGCCATCCGCTGCGACACCGCGATCCGCCCATTCGACGACGCAGATGCCCTCGCCGCCGAAATAGTCCTCGAAGCCCAGCGCGAACAGTTCTTCGGGGTCTTCGATGCGGTAGAGGTCGAAGTGATAGAGCGGCAGGCGGCCCAGATACTCTTTGAGCAGCGTGAAGGTCGGGCTGTTGATCGTCTCGCGCACGCCCAGTCCCGCGCCGATGCCCTGCGTCAGCGCCGTCTTGCCCGCGCCGAGCGGCCCCTCCAGCAGCACGACATCGCCCGGCCGCAGCAGCCCACCCAGCAGCGCGCCGAGCCGGTGGGTCTGGCTGGCGCTCGCGCTATGCAGGGTCACATGCGACGCATCGGGCACGACGGACATACTGGGCAATCCTTTCGGCGGACCTCTCCCCCAGCCCCTCTCCTACGAGGAGAGGGGAGCCAGAGTACGCAGGAAACTACGCAAAGCGGTACGCGATATTATAGCCCATCAACCGCCCTGACGCTGCCTTGACGCGCCCAGTGGCGCGGGCTACACTTCACTAAATGAATCATACGGACCGCCGCAGATCGGCGCAAGAGGTGTGCACGGTCTCGATTCATTGGGAGGAGAAGCGCACTATGCCACAACCATCGTCACTGACCGACCGCGCCTCGCTGGATGGCGCGTCGGCGAATGGCGCGAGTCCGCCCGACACGGCAGCACCCGCTCAGGCCCCCGTCGTGGCGCCGCGCCAGCGCACCCGCTGGCCCGACGATATCGACGTTATCTTCGAGAAAGATCCGGCGGCGTGCACTATTTTCGAGGTGCTCACCTATCAGGGGCTGCATGCGGTCCTGCTGCATCGCCTCGCCCACGCACTCTACCAGCGCCACGTGCCGTTCATCCCACGGCTGATCTCGCAGATTGCCCGTCTGGTGACCGGCGGCATCGAGATTCATCCGGGCGCGCGCATCGGGCGGCGCTTCTTCATCGACCACGGCACAGGCGTCGTCATCGGCGAGACGGCGGAGATTGGCGACAACGTGATGTTGTATCATCAGGTCACGCTCGGCGCGACCGGCTGGTGGAAGCATCGCGGTGATGGGCGCGTCAAGCGTCACCCTACCATCGAGGATAACGTCACGATTGGCGTCGGCGCGTCGGTGCTGGGGCCAATCACCGTGGGGCACGACAGCAAAATCGGCGCGATGGCGCTGGTGCTCGAATCGCTGCCCGCGTGCTCGGTGGTGATGGCGCAACCGGCTCGCCTCCAGATTCGCCCCGGCTCGACCAAGGAGCTGGAGCCACAGTGGGACGAGGAATCGGGCAACGACTACGCAATCTAGGTGAGATGGAGCGAATATGAGCTCGGAGTCGTCGGCGACGGAGCCGGAGCAGGGCGTCAAGCTGGTCGAACGTGGCGTCGCGGTGCGTGGCGTGCGGCTGGCGTCGGCGATGAACGATACCCCGCGCGCGCTGTTGGCGAGGGCGCCGCTAATCGTGCTGCCCGCCGCCGCCTTCGCCTGGCAGGATTACACCACCATCCTCGAACACTTCGCCCCCGAACGGCGCGTCTTCACCCTCGACTGGCCCGGCTTCGGCGCTTCCGAGAAGCCCGCGCCCGCCGCATTCGCCTATAGCGCGGCCAGCTATGCGGAGACGCTCGCCGGATGGATCGACAGTCTTGGCATCGCGCGCGCCGTCCTGCTGGGCAACGGCATCGGCGCGACGGCGGCGATTCTCTATGCGGCGGCGCATCCACAGCGGGTGCTGGGGCTGGCGCTCTCCGGACCGCTCGGCTTCGGCGGGGGAGGCCGCGTAGGTCGGCTGGCGGGGCGCGCGCTAGGCAATCCGGTCCTGCTGCTGCGGCTGGAGCCGATCCTGACCTCGCTGGCGCTTGGCCCGAATACGCCGCTGACGGCGGAGATCGCTCTGCGGCGGCGCGAGCAACGCACCCGCGACGATTATCCCGCGTCGGTGGCGGCCTTCGCGGCGCTCTGGCGCAGCCTCGACGGCTGCCGCGATGACCTGCTGGCGACGGCGAAGACCGTGACAGCGCCCGCCATCATGCTCCGCGGCGCACTGGACGCGCTGGTGACGGAGGCCGATACAAAGCGGGCGGCGGACGCGCTGGGCGGGCACGGCGCGGTGATGGTGGCGCTCCCCGACGCGGGCCACCTGCCCTTCCTCCAACAGCCGGGGCCGTTTTTGCGCGCGGTCGCTGGCGTCCTGAATACCGCCGAGGCCAACGCAGCGGAGCAGAACTGAAGCTCATCGGGTAGCATTCGCGGCAAAGATCGTTTCGCGTCTTTCGCATTGAGATTGTCTTTCCTCAGCCCGCTGACCGCCCCCACGCCTCTTGGTCGGTCATTTGGTCGTTCTTACGGATGCTTTTACGAGCAATTCTACGGATACTCACTGGTTCGCGGCGCCACTTCAACCTATGCTGGCTTCTGACAGCAACATGGATAGGAGAGGAGTGGCCACGTGAAGATGCTCCGTAGGACAATCCTTTGGTGTATGTGTTTGGCGATGCTGGCTCTGGGCGCATGCGCGAGCAGCACAGGGACCACAGTCGCATGGAAGAACTACCCGCATCTGTGGAAAGCGCCCTTTCAGAACCGTCCCTTTCTGTTTATCAAATGCCAGCTCTCGGATGTCCCCACGATCCCCGCTGGCTTCGATACGGCGATCAACAACTTCACGACCATCGCGGGGCTGGGAACGGGTAACCTGGTAGACTATTACTCCGACATCTCCTATGGCGCGGTCTCGCTCTATGGCGACCGCGTGGTGGGCTGGGTCCCCGCGCCGTTCTCGACAACAACCTATCCTGGCCGCCGGGCTGGCGTGACCGCCTGCGCCAACGCTATACCCGAGGGTCAGGTGGACTTCTCGTCATTCTACGGCCTGGTCATCATCACCAATGCGCTTATTGGCGGCGGCGCCTGCTATGATGGCCAGCAGAACCTGTCGATCCACGGCCAAAGCTACCCGCTCGCCTGTGTGGTCTTCGACACAGGCAGCCTCTGGACATGGTTCGGCGCGCACGAAATTGGGCATGGCCTGGGGATGCCGCATTCCTTCGATACCACTGGTGATATATGCCAGGGGGGCAGCCTGCCGGGTGAGTATGAAGACCCCTGGGACATGATGAGCTCGATGTGCACGCGCGCGTTCCTGAACCCGAACTTTCCGAATACCGGCCCTGACTCTAATCCAGGCGACGCATCCGCCGGACCAGGGATGAACCTGCCCAATTTGATTCACATGGGTTGGGTGACATCAACGCGGCTGGCCTCCTATACGGCCTTTCAGGCGCCGCACACCTTCAAGCTGGCGGCGCTCAGCCACCCCACGGCGCGCGGCAATTTGGGTGTGCTCATCTTGCCGAACCCGAAAACACCCGGCTACTACTACACGGTCGAGTATCGCCAGCGGGATGGCTGGGACGCGGGCATTCCGAACAACGGCGTCATGATCAATTACTTCAAGGCGAAGGACGCTGGCCCCAACACGCCCTATTCCTTCCTATTTCGCAACAAGAGCAATCCCGACGAAGATGGTGACTGGCTCACCGGTGAGGGCTGGCTTGATCCGACACATACCATACAGGTCTGTGTCACCAGCATTGATCCCGTATCGGACACCGCTACGGTTCAGATCGGTGTACCTACACCTTTCTGCGCCTCCGGGCCGAGGGTCAAGATACTCTCCCCAGCCGATGGCTCGTCCGTGACGGCTGGCCAGTCGTTCACGCTCAGCGCCAGCGCAACCAACAATCTCGGCCAACCGCTGCCGGATCAGAAGGTCATCTGGCGCGCCGATAGCAAGCTGCTGGGCTCCGGCAAGTCGCTCACCACGCACATCGACACACCGGGAGGCTACAAGATCACCGTGACCGGAACGGACTCGTCGGGCGCGTCGGCGAGTGACAGCATCACGCTACAGGTCGTCGCTCAGTCCGCGACACCACCCGCCAAACCCACCGTCCAGATCATCTCGCCCACGCCGGGCCAGAGCTACTCCCTCGGCAGCGGCGACACCTCGCTGACCATCGCACTCTCGGCGCAAGGCTCGTCCGGCGTCGTCAGCTATAACTGGTCGGATTCCCTTGGCGTCATCAGCAGCAAGCAGGCGAATGAGACGCTGGTTGTCAATCTCCCCTTCAGCATCACGCCCTGCGGCGCGACGAACGATACTATCGTCGTGAAGGCCACGGACAATCACGGGCAGACCGCCACCGCATCGGTGAAGATTACGATCAATCGTTATTGCATCAACTGAGTTCGAGGAGGACAGGCGATGAGGCGATATCTCATCTCGGGCGCCGCGTTGCTGATCGGTGGGCTGGCGCTGGCCCTGGCGGGCTGCTCGCTGGCGCTGCCCGGCGGAACGCCCACAACCACGGCCAGCAAGACGCCCGCCTCATCATCGTCGGCGACCTTCGGCCCACCGGCCACCGTGCCGCTGCCAGCTGGCAGCTCGCTGGCGCAACAGACAGCGCCATCTGGATTCCTGTCGCCACGAATATGGGTCTACACGGCGCCCAACACCGATGCGCGCACACTGGAAGCTTACTACAGCAAGACGTTGCCACCAAAGGGCTGGAGCGACTATCGGGCGAGCTTCGAGAAGACGAGCGCTGGCGAGGTGGTGACCATCACCGCCAAACAAGATGGCACAGGTCTCCAGATCACAATCAGCCCGGGTACGACGCAGACCCCGGCGGGCAGCCTGACAGTGCGGATCAGCGAGCAGCCCGTCGGAACCTGATTCGGGCGCCCTCTCCCCCATCCCCTCCCCTAAAAGGGAGGGGAGCCAGAGACCTGGCCTATCGCAGCGATGGTTGCCTTGGCCCTCCCCTGATAGGGGAGGGTGGCCGAAGGCCGGGAGAGGTCCGAGGCGCGGCTGGTACCGCCTTCGAAGCTTCAGTGTTCACCCACTTAGCCGCCGATTCTGGTGTCCTTCGCGGCGATATGGGGCTTCGCGCCTCTGGTCCTGGGGGCCATCAGCGCCTGCTGCTCTGAGGTAGGGCGGGCGGAGCCGACTTTGCCTGAGGTGAACTCCTGATAGGCATAGGGATCGTCCGCCGACTGCTTGCCCGCCTCGACGATGGCGAACCGCTCGGCCAGCGCGCCCGCCAGCGTCAGCGTCGCCGCCGTGATCGAGAGCGCCCGCCCTACCGGACGCCCGCGCAATTGCGCCGGGAGCCGGAGCGCCAGCGGCATCAGCATGCCACCGCCGACCGCGCCGACACGATAGACCGTCGCCCATGTGCCGTGACGGAGCGGCCTGGCAATCGTCTGCGGCGTCACCGCCTCGCGTGCGATCTCCAGGCCAAGCTGGGTCGCCGTGCTCAGCGTCGCCAGCGTCTCGATATCCGCCCGCGCCTCCTCGTCATCCTCAGCGGCATCCGCGTGGGAGGTGCGGCCCCATCGCAGACCGGCCAGCAGCGCCAGCGCCGCCGCGCCCGACGCCACCGCCGTCGCCAGGAAGAGCGGCCCCAGCAGCAGCCCAGCCGTCGCCAGCAGCGGAATCGCCGTCGCCGCCAGCAAAATGCCTGTGTAGCCGCCAAGCCCCAGGCCGAGCAGCGCCTGCGCCAGCGAGAGCGGCTTGCCGGGCAGCAGCCGCGCCAGCCGCCCCAGCCGACTCTCGCGCTTCAGGATGAAGTTATCCTCGGCGGCCTGTCGCGCCGCCTGCGCGGCGGATGTCAGGCCGAAGACGAGCAGAATCCAGGTGCCAACGTTGAGGGGTGAGCTGACCTTGAAGACGCGCAGCATATGATGAAAGCGCCGCGGACGGCCCAGGTCAAGGATCAGCATCAACGGACTGATGAGCCCAGCGACCAGCGCGATATAGCGCGCCCGCCGCACCGTCGCCCGGTGACGCCGCCCGCCGAAGAGGTCGGCCAGCCCGCCGATCAGCGCGACCCCGCCGCCCAGCCCGCCAATGAAGATGTAGAACGGGATATACCATTTCCATCCCGGCTTCTTGATCATCGGGCGGTTGTAGTAGCTAGTGGGCGCGTTGACCTGCCCCATCTCAGCGATATCTGAGCCGCGCCCTTCTTCCATCATCTGGCGGGCGCCGTCACCGACGCGCCCGCGCCCCTGTAGCCCGCGATCCATCGTCATTTCCGCCTCCCGCCGAGCAGCGTCAACGCCGCTGCCGCGCCAAACGCCAGCGCCGTCAGCCCCGTCGCCAGATAGTGCATACCGACCCGCGCCTGCGGCAGTTTTGGCCTTTCCGGCAGGTTATAGACCTCCGGGCGATCCACCAGCAGGAAGAAGGCGTTGAGCGGGCCGACGCTCGTCCGCTCGTCCACGCCATAGAGGTAGGCGTCCGTCACGCCGCGCGCATGCAGCATGCCCACCCGCTCGCGCGCTCGCTCTTGCAACTCCTCGACCTCGCCAAACTGAATGGATTGCGTCGGACAGGCTTTGGCACAGGCGGGCTCCAGACCGTCCTTCTGGCGGTCATAGCAGAGGGTGCATTTCCAGGCGCGCCCGTCGTCGTAGTTGACCTCGATCACGCCGAAGGGGCAGGCAATCTGGCAGTAGCCGCAGCCGTTGCAGATATCCGGCTGGACGTAGACATCGCCGAACTCGTTGCGGATGATCGCGCCGGTCGGGCAGGCGTCGAGACAGCCCGCGTTCGTGCAGTGCTTGCAGACGTCGCTCATCATCAGCCAGCGGTTCTCGCCGAGGAAGCCTACCGAGGGATTGCTCACCCGCTCCGCGATGGCCGTCGCGCCATTGGCCACACTATTGGCCGCGCCATCGCCAGCCCCGTTCGGCTGGCGTCCCATCTGCTCGACGAAGGCGACGTGCCGCCAGGTGGTCGCGCCGAGGGCGGCGGTATTGTCGTAGCTCATCCCGGTGAACTCGTAGTTATCGCCGGGGAGCTGATTCCACTGCTTACAGGCCACCTCGCAGGCCTTGCAGCCGATGCAGAGCGTCGTATCGGTGAAAAAGCCTTTAGTCATAGGTGGCCTCCGCTGGCCGCTCTACGGGAAGCGGCTCCGCGCCCTCATGCTCGTCGAAGCGCGCCATCTCCGCGCCCTCGCTGCCAATCCGGTCAATTGCGCCGCCCTCAGCCACACTGGCGTGCGGCCCGCCCGACGGGATCGCCTGGGCGCGGCGGCCCTTGCGCATGTTACAGGTGAAGACCTTCGCCTCGTGAATCTGCGAGGTCGGGTCGAGCGCGATGCCAATCAGATCGTTGACGACATCGCCGGTGACGACGCCTGCTGGCCCCCAGTGGTAGGGTATGCCGATCACGTGCAGCGTCTTGCCCTCGATGCGCATGGGCCGCATGCGCTCAGTGACCATCGCGCGCGCCTCGATCTCCGCGCGGGCGGTCGTCACCGTCACCCAGTCGCCCATGCGAATATCCAGCTCCGCCGCTAGCTCAGGGTTGATCTCCGCGAAGAGCTCCGGCTGCAACTCGGAGAGCCAGGTGCTCCAGCGCGACATCGCGCCTGAGGTGTGGTGCTCGGTCAGGCGATAGGTCGTGATGATATACGGGAACGCCGGATTATCCACGCCGTGCATCGGGTTATCGGCGCGGTCGAACTCGATCACCGCCGGATTGTTCTGTCGCTTGTACATGACATTGGGTAGCGGCGACTCCATCGGCTCATAGTGGGCAGGCAGCGGGCCATCCTTCACGCCACGCGGCGCGAAGAGCCAGCCACGGCCGTCGCTCTGCATGATGAACGGCTCGGCGCCGGTCAGCCCGGCAGCGCCCTTGCCGCCGACGACGCGCTGGCTTTCCGGCGCTTTATCGCGCACGAAGTCGGGCACGTCGTAGCCAACCCACTGGCCCTTGCCGTCGTTGGCCATCGAGTCCCACCAGACCAGCCGCTTGCGCTCCGACCACGGATTGCCGTCGGGGTCGGCGGAGGCGCGATTGTAGAGGATGCGGCGGTTGGCGGGCCACGCCCAGCCCCAGCGGCTGTTGTTCGTCCACTCGCCGGGGCCGTCTTTGACACGGCTGGCGGCGAGATTGCGCCCCTTCGCCGGGATGACGCCGCTATAGATCCAGCAGCCACAGGCGGTGCTGCCGTCGTCCTTCAGGTCGGCGAACCCCGCCACCTGCTGGCCATCGGCCACCGTATAGCCGCTAATCTCCTCCAACACCGACTCCACGCGCGGCTCCTGGATCGCGCCTTCGAGCGGATAGTCCCAGGTCATCGCCAGCAGCGGACGGTCGCGCTCCTCAGTACTGCCCGCGTAAAGCTGGCGCAGCCGCCGCCCCAGGTGGACGAAGAACCACGTCTCCGAGCGGGCGTCGCCGGGCGGATCAATCGCCTTCTCGTGCCACTGCAGCATACGCTGGGTGTTAGTCAGGCTGCCGTCCTTCTCGGCGGCCCAGGCGGCGGGCATGAAGAAGACCTCGGTATTCACCGCATGTGGATCAACGCCATCCATTTTCCAGAAGTTGGCCGTCTCGACCAGGAACGGGTCGCGGATGACGCACCATTCGAGCTTGCGCATCGCCGCGCGCTCCACCTTCGAGCCAGGGCCACCGACGGCATAGTTCTCGCCCAGGACGAAGAGTCCCCTGATGCCGCCGTCCTTCATGCGGAAGAACATCGGATAGTAGGAGTAGTCGATCTTGTCGTCCAGCTTGTTGAGGTACTGATAGCCCCACTCGTTCTCTGCCGTCGCGTTTTCGCCGTACCACGCCTTGAGCATGCTCACCGCGTACTTGGGAACGTTGTTCCACCAGCCCGTCTCCGCCTGATTGACGAGCAGGTAATCGCTGAAGGTGCGGTTGCTGGCGTAGGGGATGTTCAGGTAACCAGGCAGCAGATTGTAGAGGGTGGGGATGTCGGTCGAACCCTGGATGGCGGCATGCCCGCGCAGCGCCAGAATGCCCCCGCCGGGGCGCCCGATGTTGCCAAGCAGCAGTTGCAATATCGCGGCGGCGCGGATGTTCTGCACGCCGACGGTGTGCTGTGTCCAGCCAAGCGCGTAGCAGAACGCCGTCGTACGGTCGCGGCCAGAATTGGCGGTCAGCGTCTCGGCGATCTTCACGAAGAGATCGCGCGGCGTGCCGCAGACCTGCTCGACCATCTCCGGCGTATAGCGCGCGAAGTGGCGCTTAAGAATCTGGAAGACCGAGCGCGGATGTTGCAGCGTCTCATCGCGCAGCGGCACACCGCCCTCGCCCACCTCATAGCGCCAGCTCGTGGGATTGTATGTGCCGCTTTCCGCCTGATAGCCGGAGAAGACACCGTCGAGGTCTTCGGTATCGCGGTAGTCCTCGCCGATGATGGTGGCGGCGTTGGTATAGGCGACGACGTACTCGCGGAAGAATTTCTCCTCGCTCAGCACATAGTTGATGAGGCCGCCGAGAAAGGTGATATCGGTGCCGGGACGCAGCGGCGCGTAGATATCGGCGTTGGCCGAGGTGCGGGTGAAGCGCGGGTCCACGTGGATGATGGTCGCGCCACGCTCGCGCGCCTCCATGACGAAGCGGAACCCGACCGGATGGCACTCGGCCATGTTCGAGCCTTGAATCAGGATGCAGTCGCTATTGACGAGATCCCATTGCGCGGTGGTGGCGCCGCCGCGACCGAAGCTTGTGCCCAGACCAGGCACTGTGGAGCTGTGTCAGATACGGGCCTGGTTGGTGATATGTACGACTCCCAGGTTGCGCAGCAGCTTGGCGATCAGGTAATTCTCTTCGTTGTCGAGCGTCGCCCCGCCAACGCTGGCAATCGTCTCCAGCCGGTTGACCCGCGTGCCGCTGGTGTCGTGCATCACGAAGTCGCTGTCGCGCGCCTCCTTCACCCGCTGGGCGATGCGCTCCATGGCCCAGTCGAGCGGGCGCTCCTCCCAGTCCGTACTGCCGGGGGCGCGATAGAGCACCTTCGTCGGGCGGTTGGGGTTGTTGAGCAGTTGATACGTGGAGGCCCCTTTGGGGCAGAGGTGGCCCGCACTGATGGGGCTATCGGGGTTGCCCTCGATGTCGATGACGCGGCCATCGCGGACGAAGACCTGCTGGCTGCATCCCACGGCGCAGAACGGGCAGACGGAGGTGTAGCGCTGAGCGTCGCCAAGCCGCGAGCGGAGCGCCTGGCTGCGTTTGCTGATGGGATTGGGAATGAATCCCACATAGTTTCTGATGGCCATAGCCTGCTCATCCCTTTCCAGAAAAACCAGCGTGCACGTGGCGGATTCATGGAAATGTCGCGGATAACTCTATCGTAGTACGACATTCTAGCCACCGCAAGAGGCAGGCCAATCGCGGACGCGCGCCTCTTTTGTTTATAGTACAACTACAGACGAGCGACACGCCCCGGCCGGTTCGTAACATCCAGGACGATGCGCGCCAGCTTGCGACATGGCGGCGGGTCGTGTACTATGAGGCGCGAGCAACAAACACGACGAGATACGACTTCATGCGGCGTGAGTCGTAATATTGTGTGGAGTGATAGTAGTAGCGGACGTGTCTCGGCCATAAATGGCCGGAGTACGAGAAACGGGCCATGAATGGCCGTCTCGCCGCAATGCGGCGAGCAGGGCAGCTTCGCTGTCCTAGTGGGCTTTTAAGCCCTTCCTGCCATTGCTCCGGCCTTTCAAGGCCGAGGTAGGGGATATGGCCGAGATGAGGCAGGCGATACGTAACCAGTAACGCGATGATGCGCGGAAGGATAGATGGCCGTGGAGAATCAACCGTTGATTGCGCCGGAGTATGGGGAGCCAGAGCGGCCGTCGGCTGAGGCGCAGGGGATGTCGAAGGCCGACCTGCACATGCACACCAACCTCGGCGACGGCACGGCCAGCCCGCAGCGCTTGCTGGAGGTGGCGAAGCAGCGCGGACTGAAGGTCATCGCCGTCACCGATCACGACCACATGGAGGGCTGCAAGCGCGTCCAGGAGCTGATCGACCGTAACGGGAACGATATCGAGATGGTCTGGGGCTGCGAGGTGACGACGCGCCAGGGTCACTTCCTCGGCCTCTTCATGAAGCGCCCGGTGAAGTTCCTCACCCACGTCGAAGCCGCCATCGAGGCGATCAAAGAGCAGGGCGGCCTCTGCGTGATTCCGCACCCGATGGGGCGGCTGGTGCCAAGCCTGAGCCGCCGCAAGATCGACGACCTGCTGACGCGCGGCTATCCCATCGACGGTATCGAGCTGTACAATCCCTCGCCCGCCAACGCGGGGGCGCGCGAGCAGGTGAAGCAGCTCAACGGCGAGTGGCAGTTCGCGGGCACCGGCAGCAGCGACGCCCACTTCTGGCAGCATATCGGCGCGGGCTATACGCTTTTTCCCGGCTCGACGGCGGAGGATCTGCGGGCGGCGATCCTCAACCATACGACGCGCGCGGGCGGCCAGGAGATTCGCCCCGAGCGGCTGCCGCTCACCTCCTACATCGGCCAGTGTTTCTGGAGCATGGTGATCGATCCGCCGCGCAAGCTCTCGCGTATGTGGCTGAGCAAAGAGACGACCGAGGCGCCTGAGGCGAAGGTGCGCGGATAACGATGAAGATACGCCGGGCGGCGCTTCTGACAGGCTAGCTTCGCGGCATGAATGCCGCGGCTAAGATTGCTGGCGATGCCACTCAGGCGTCCTTGTAACCGCCCGCACATTACGTCGGTAAAGAGGCCGTATGTTTGCTGGTCATAACGTCGCCGCATCGGCCTGGCTGATCGCGCTGCTGGTCGCCTGGGCGGCGCTGCTGCTGGGCAGCGTTGTGGCGTCCTTCCGCTCACGGCAACGTATGGCGACGTGGCTGCGGCCGGCGTCCTCGGCGATACTCGTGCTGGCGGCGTGGAGCTGGTATCTGGTCGCGCGCGACACCTCTACCGTCGCGGAATTCGCGCTGCTCGTCGCGCTGGGCATGACGCTCGGCTTCGTCGGCGATCTGCTGCTGGCAGACGCGCTTCCCGTCACACAGGGATTTCTGGCGGGCATGGGGGCGTTCGCGCTGGGGCATATCGCCTATATCGCCGCGATACTCTCGCTGACACCACAGGTCCAATGGGCCGTCGCGGGCATTGCGCTGCTGGTTGGGCTGGCGGGCTGGTATGCGGTCGTGTTTCGCGGCGGCAAAGACGCGATGCTACTGCGCTGGGCGGCGCTCCCCTATGCGCTGCTGCTCGCTACCACGGCGGGCGTGGCCACGGGGCTGGCGATCCAGATGCCCGTATTTCTCCCGCTGGCCCTGGGCGCGGCGCTTTTCCTCGCGAGCGATCTGCTCGTCGCAGGCAGGCACTTCGGCCGGATACGCTTCCCACACATCGGCGACGCGGTCTGGCTCACCTACGGCCCAGCACAGATGCTGATTGTCTACGCCGTCAATAGCGCGCTGGTTGCCGCGACGCTACACTAGCCCCTTGTTTTCCCTCGGCACTCGGCCTATTCTCTCCTCTGGCAGACAGATGAGCTACGAGTTGTATGTCTGCGATACGGTTGAGAACCGAGGAAGAAGCGATGATTCGTTTGTCCAGGCGTAGTAGCAAAGGGAATGTGACTGGAACGCTGGCGCACAGGGAGGTGAAAGGCATCAGGCTGGCGATCCTGCGCCTCTTGAACGCGCTTGATCTGGTGGTCTACGCGCTTGTCGGTATCGCGTTCGTCGCCGCCGCTGTATTGGCCTTCGCCTTCAGTATCATCCAGGTGATTAGCGACCTGTTGGGACATCTCGATGTCGGCCCGCACTTCACTTTACCCACTAGTGGCATTGCGCAGGACGTCCTCAACTTCGTCAGCGATCTGCTGCTGGTGCTGATCATCATGGAGCTACTGGGGACAATTCGCTCGTATGTCGAGAAGGGCGATACCTCGGTCGAGCCGTTCCTGATTATCGGGATCATATCGGCCACGCGCGGCATCCTCTCCGTCGGCGCGCGGCTCTACATCACGGGCGGGACGCTGACCGCCGACGACTTTCGCAACGCCATGATCGAGCTGGCGGTCAACGCGCTAGTCATCATCGCGCTGGGCATCACTATGCGCATCCTCGATGGCCTGATCGCGCCGCCAGACGGACGTCATATTGGGAGCGAGCGTGCGGACGGCTTGCCAGTCGGCGGCAAAGATGGTTCCGCAACAACGCAGCAACCGGAGCCAACAAACTAGGACGACGTCACCTGGACGGTCAACTGATAGTGCCCGGCGGGGCCAACACAGCGCATGGCCTCGCCGCAGGACACCCGCGACGCGGATACCAGCGCTATGCCAGATTTGGCGGCCCGAAACTCTTGCGAAACCGTGCCGCAGCCGGAGCCCGGTGGCGCCGAACAGGACTGAGGTGTAGTGACCGCCGCACCGAGTGGGGCAAGCACCTGGGAATCCGAGCTGCCCTGAATGGTCCAGTACGTCGAGCCAAGCGTCACCAGCAGGGTCTGGCCAGGGTGCATCGTGATAGTCCTGCCGTTCTGGTTGTCTCCAGCCTGGATATCGCTGGAAGGCGAACTCTGCCCTTGCCATGGCAGCGCGCAGCTCGCCAGGCATATGCAGAAGACGCAGCATGCCGCAATAACCATAGCGCGCGGCCAGAAAGCCCTGATGAATATTCCCCTGTTCATCCCTCGTATCTCCCTCGTATCGCCCTCGTATCGCCCTCATATCGCCCTCATATCGCCCGCGAAACGCGCTGGCCCATATCTCCTCGTACATGTGCCACCGTGCGTACCAGACAGACGCTCCTGGCTGGGAACAAGTTCCAGCGCCCCGGCCTGCTGGCGTAATCTGGCAATCCACGGGGGGATTGGGGCTTATGTGTTTTTCGGGGGCTTGGCAGTAGCCGTGGCTGAGCGACGAGCGCGGCGCGGTTTCGCGGGGGTGGCAGGGGGTGGCTCATCGGGCGGCTCATCGTTGGGGATATCTTCGTCGGCGCGCGCTGACGCTGGCTTGCGCGTGGCGCGCAGCACGTAGATTGGGCCAAAGAGCTCATCCTGTTCGACACGGATGCGCGCCTGGTGCCACATCTCCAGCACGGCGAGGAAGGTTACGACGACGGCGAAACGCGAGATGGCCGTCAGCAGGATTTCTTCGAGCAGCGCCTTGGGCTTGCGCGCCAATAGCTCCTCGACCTCGGCCATCTTGTCGGCCACCGTGACCAGCGGCAACGGCAGCTCCTCCGGCTCGGAGAAGCGCTTCTCGGTCAGCACGCGGCGGAAGACATGCGAGAGCGCGCCGACGTTTAGCCCTACCAGCTTCGGCGGGCTCCATTGCAGCACGGCGTCGGGATCGAGCAGCAGCCGTCCCTGGCGCGTGAAGGACTGCAATCCCGCCAGCTCGCGCGCCCGAAGCATCCCGGCAATATCTTTCGCCAGTTTATATTCGAGCAGATGGCGGCGCAGCTGTTCGGCGTCGTCGAGCGGGTCGCTCTCGTCCTCCGCGATCTCCTGGCGGGGCTGGCGTGGCAGCAGACTACGCGACTTGATGAGCAGGAGGCGCGCGGCCATCGTCACGAACTCCGCCAGGCGGGGCAGCGGCGGCTCATCCCACATGCGCAGATAGGCGATGAACTGATCGGTGACGGCGACGAGCGAGATAGCGGTGATTTCGAGCTGGTTGCGTTCGATCAGGTGGAGCAGCAGGTCGAGGGGGCCGTCGAAGCCGGGCAGATGGACAGCCCAGGGCGCCGACTCATCCGCTGCCTGTGGCGTGCTGATAACTGCCACCATCGTCCGATCCCCTCCAGATGTCGCCATCTCTCCTCAAACCCATTACGCCATTCTACGAACAGGCGTTTCAATCGGTCAACCAGGCGACCATTAGGGCTACACAAACCGCCAACTATGCTCACTGCTTATGTCGGCTATGCGGCGTCACACCGCGTCATCGACGGCGTGCAGTTCGGCGGCGGGGCCGTTGGGGAGGTGGTGGGTGCGGATGAGGAGCGCGGTGCGTTTGGAGACGCCTGTGGCGGCGGCGAGGTCAGCGCCCACATCGGCGTGACGCCAGGCGTAGTAGAACGGGCGGCGCCACCATGCGGCGTCGTCGCGCGCCAGCCAGCGTAACAGGCGCGGCGCGAAGGCCCGCAGCAGCACGAACGGCGGCCGCACCCAGAGGCGCACTCGCCCGCCGCCCTTGCCGCAGTCATGCAGCAGCGCCGCCGCCAGCAGATCGGCATCGTCACAGCCGCGCGCCCGCAGCGCCCGGTAGACCGTCAGGCTGTGGCGCTGGTCATTGCGCGACATCGTGGCAAAGAGGGCGCGCCCCTTCGGCGAGAGGTGCGCGGCGAGGATCGCCTGGTCGTCGGCGTCGAGCGGGCGCGGCAGCAGCGAGCGCCCGAACTGCCAGACACGATAGCGCGCCGCCTGCCAGCGATTCGGGACGGGCGTTTCAGGCGCAGAGGATGCGGTATCCGGCGAGGGCGATGTTCCTGACGATGGCATCTAGGCGCTCACTCCCGGCAAATCAGGCGGATCACATGAGCACGAAGAGATTCGCGGGCACCGGCAGCAGACGCACCGCAATCGTATCCGCAGGTCCCACGATGAAAAGATTGGCCGGGCTAAACGAGATATTCAGGAACTGGAGAATCACCGGAACGACGAAGAAGATGACCAGCAGCAGCAGCTCGCCCCACTGGGCAAAGTTGCGCCAGCCGATGGCCTGGCGGGTGGGCAGCAGCGCGAAGAGGACGTGATAGCCGTCCAGCGGATGCAGCGGGATGATGTTGAGAATCGCGATGGCGATGTTGGTCAGGGCGAAGATGAAGAAGAACTGCTCGATGCGCAGCGCCCAGCCGGGCACCGACTGCACGCAGCCCTGCAGCTCGCCCCCGAAGAGTCTGCTATTGACGCAGATATTGGCTTGATGCGCGAAGGTGTTGAGGTTCGGCAGCAGATTGAACGCTGCGAGAATTGCGACGCCGAGCAGCGCATTGAAGACGAGACCGGAGAGCGCGACCACGATCGTACCGATGTTCGGGCCGATCCGCAGCTTGCGTGCATCGATCTCCAGTGGCTTGCCCCAGCCGATGCCTGCGCCCAGAGTGGTCACGGAGAAGACGATGCCCGCGATGATGCCGATGGCTGATAGCTGCTGTTGCGGGAAGAGGCTCAGCCGCCCGCGCAGCCGTGGTGTCGTATCACCGAGGATTGTGGCCATGCGCGCCTGCGCCGCGCCGTGAATCGTCACCGCGAGTATGAACGCGACGAACGTCTCGACCATGAGTATGACGTTCATGAATCTCTCCGATGCCTTCCGAACCCGGTCGTACCCTGTGAGGAACTTGTGAGGAAACGCGCGATACCGGACAGCAGATTATGCTGCCCGGTATGCCTGAACGCTAGACCTTCTTCTTGGGCTTGCGCTTCTCTTTGTTTTTCGGACTCTTGTCTCCCATGAGTTGCCTCCTCACTGGTTATGAGAACCTGGCGAATCGCGAATTGGCGCAGGGTCTCGTGTCCGCGTATCTATGTCGCCATTATAATATCCCGACTCATTGGCGTCTACAAAGGAATCTACGCGAAACTTTCCCCTGGGTAGCACCGCGCGGCAATGGCTGGGTATTCCTGGCTGAGACTCCAGGCAGAATTGCAGAAGTCTCGGCCAGGAAGGTGCGTCCGCGAAGCGCCGCGCAATTCGGCCCAGTGAGGTCCATCTCGCCAAAGTCGGCGCAACGCGGCATAACGCGGCGATAGCTAGGGTTGATAGCCCGCCACGTCGGTGCCGCCGGTCTGGCCGCTACTATTGTAATTGAAGTACATCGGTCGCTCCGACACAATCGGCACGTCCGATTGCACCACCATCGAGAACGATTGCCCCGGCATCACCGCATTGGTGTAGACCGTGTAGCGGCTGTGCGGCGCCACCGTGTAGGTCTGAATCGTCGGCGCACCACCGTTCTGCGGCAGATATTTCACTGTCACATCGGCGGTGTTGGTGGGATCAGGGTTCTCCAGCGTGAGGAACTCGCTGAACCCAGTGCCCGAGTAGCCCTCGGCAAAGTAGGCGAAGTAGCCGGGCGCCGGAGCACCAATCACGTCAGTCGCACCAGGAATCGCACTGGCCCCTGAAAAGCTGAAGCTCATGAACCGCTCAGCCAGAATCGGCTGGGCGGCCGTCACCGTCACGCTATTGTTGACTCCTGTGCTGCCGAGCGCGCTATTCGCGTCCACGACTTGCTGCGCCCCCGCCGCCAGGGACACCGGCACCGCCACCGTCGAACCATCGCTCTTGAGGAAGGTCACCGTCGCGCTCGTCGCGCTGCCATTGGGGTTGAAGAGGATGTAGCGCTCGGAGAAGGTGGCGCTGGTGTAGCCCTCGGCAAAATACCACTGGGTCAACAGGTTGGGAACCCCGACCACGTCCGCGGATCCCGTGTAGCCGGTCACGCCGTCCACCAGATACAGCGGCCGTTCCACCAGCCCTGGCGCCGAGAGCGTCACTAACGCGCCGTATTGCCCGGCAGGCAGCCCTTCACTGCCCACGAAGACGGTGCCGCGACTGTTGGCGGGCACGCTGTGGGTGCGCACGATTGCCGCTCCCCCGGCGGCGGCATAGTAATTGATCGTGACATCCATCGCCGACGACTGCGGGTTGAGGATCGTCAGGAAGGTATCATGCACTGCGCCGCTGGCGTTGGTCGTATCGAGGTAGCCAAAGTCAAACTGGGTGCCCAGCGCCGTCGCGCCCAGCACGTCCGTGCCGCCAGGGATGGAGAGGTTGGGGTGGCCGGTGTAGAAGAAATACATCGGCCGCTCGGCCACAATCGGCACATTGGCGGTGACCACCATCGAGACGCCACGTCCGGCGGGCACCTCGCCGTTGACGTAGACCGTATACCGGCTGTTGGCGGCCACGGTGTACACCTTGACCACCGGGCTCCCCACATCCAGCAAGTACTGCACCTGGACCGTGGCCGCTCCGCTGTTGGGGTTGGCGAGGGTGAGGAACTCGCTAAAGCCGGTGCCGGTATAGCCTTCGCCAAAGTACCACGTCTTCGAGATGTTGGGCGCAGGGATATAGCTCGCGCTATAAGTGGCGGGTGTACTTCCCGCGACGATAGTATGGCTCTGCGCTCCGTGATCTGACCACGCGCTGAAAACGTAATCGCTGCCGCCGAGTGACTGCTGATCGGGCGCGCTCACACTGTTGTTCGAGCCGACGATGACACCATAGGTGAACGGCGTAGGGCCGGTGAAGCCATCAACGGAGAGCGAAGCGCCTGGCGGTGTTGACTGGAACGTCAACGTTACTGTCTTCGGGTCGAGCCGCTCGCTCACCGTCGCCGACAACCCGTTCGATGGATCGGTTGCGGTGAGTTGCAGCTCCAGATAGGAGGGATATTCGTGATCGGGCGCGGTAAAGGAGCCACTCGCCATCTGGCTGAAGGTCTGGACGAAGTGGACGTGGCAGTCAGACGTATTGCCGATGCAGTGGTGCATCAAGACGTTCCAGGTGAGCGCAGAGTCAGGCAGCGGATTGCCATGCCCATCTACGGCCGAGCCGCTGAAGCTGATCGTATCGCCGACCTTCCAGGTGAACGAGGAGGACGGCGAGATGATCGTCGGAACCGGCACCGCACCGACCGTGACGACGAGTGGATTACTCACATTCGAGGCGCCATTGGAATCAGTGATCTTCAAGCGGACGGAGTATTGCTTCTCGGTGGTGTAGGTAAATGACGGTGTAGGCGAGGTCGAGTCCTCGAAAGTGCCATCGCCGTCGAGATCCCAGGAGTAGGTCAGCGTCGCGTTCGGGTCGGTATCGGTGGATTGTGTGCCATCGAACTGGACCGTTAGCGGGCTGGGGCCGCTGGTTGGGGTAGTCGCCGCCGCGATAGCATTCGGCCCAACCGCCTGAATTTCGCGGATTTGGCCATCGTTCATATCCACATAGAAGAGATCACCACCTGGGCCAGTCTCAAGGTCCACTGGATGACCCGCATTACCGACGATAATGCTGATCTGCGAGGGATCTGGAAGCTCATTGCTTCCGAGTTTCATCGCCCAGATGCAATTGCGCGTGTAATCGGCAAAGAACAGCGCGCCATGGTAGGCGGCAGGATAAGCGTTTCCCTGATAGAAGGCCAGGCCGCTAATCGCAGAGCCATTCGCCGTCGTGCAGTTTTCGCCAGGGACCACCGCCACACCATGCTGGTAGGCATAATACGGCACGGCAGATGTTTGCGCCGTATACAGACTGGTACACAAGTTGAGACCGGTGCTTTGGAAACTCGGCTGTGGATTGGCGCCCTCGTAGCAGGGCCAGCCGAAGTTCAGACTCGGCTGTGTGGGGTCGGTGACGCGGTTGATTTCCTCCCAGTCACCCCAGCCGACATCGCCGATCCAGACCTCGTTGGTGCCCGGGCGGAAGGTGAAGCGGAAGGGGTTGCGCATCCCATAGGCGTCTATCCGTCGGGCATTGAGATCGCTGCTGCTGAAGTTGGGATTATTCGGCAGGCCATCGCCAGTGGCCGGATCAATACGAATCAGCGTCCCGTTCAGGACAGCGGGCTCTCCCGAATTACGACGCAGGCTTTGCGCACGCAACGAGCCGCCTTCGGCCGAAGGTGGGGTCATCGCGCCGCCGACTCCTCCGGGTGGGTCGCCGCAGGGATTGCGAGTATCGCCCGCGTAGGTATTACCATACTGGCCGTAATCCACAGAGTTGAAGTTGCTACCTTCGCCTGCGGTCACATAGAGCGCGCCATCAGGGCCAAAGACAAGGTCATCAGTCGAGTGGCTGGGGAACTGCTGACACCAGGCATTGATAATTACGTTCTCACTACCCGGTACCATTGTATAGGTTGAGGTATCCACAGTTAAACGTGAGACCCGCCCACTAATGACGCAGCCATCGGTCGTGGGGCCTGGTGGCGTCGGGCAGGCATCGTTCCAGGTAGGGGCGACGCCGCCGATAGGGGCGTCATAGGCATAGATCACATAGACATAGGGGCTGGCAGGAAAATTGGGATCAAGCGCCAGGCTCATCAGCCCGCGATCCCAGTAGTCATCCACCTCGGAACGCAAATCGGCAAACACTGTCGGGGTCGTATCCGTGAGGCTGTCATAGACCAGTATGAGGCCATTCTTCTGGGTGGCGAATACCCTGCCATCAGGAGCGAAATGAACGCTTGTCGGCTGAGTCAGACCCGTAATGGCAATCGCTTCTTGGAAGCCAGATGCCAGCGTCGAATTCGGTGTCACTACGCGCGGATTGGCTCACTTTGTCGGTGGCTGCTGGCTGAACAACTGATCCGCGCATGATCCTGATGTAGTTCCCGGTGCGCCAAGTCCTTGCAATGTGGCGGCCGCGGTCGTGATAAACGTCGGTAGCACGGCTACACTGGAGATGATAACTGCAAGGAGACTGCAAGCGATGAAAAGTCCGCGAACGGCCGGTTTAGCCAAAAATCCCTGGGTCATCATGCGCCGTACGCGCAGTCTTACCTTCCTCACCGGCAGACCGGTCTGCAAGCTCCTCATGAGATTGCGAATCATCAGATGTCACCTCGGCTTGATGCATAAAAGTCCAATATGATGCTCCTTGACATTGCAACGAGCAAAAAGACCATTAGTAATTGCACCGATCGGTTAGTACCGGGTCGTACCAGGACGTGTCTGAGGAACCGGGAGAGGCAGGGGGTGCCAGGGCTAACGTGCGCCAACCAACTCGACCGCTGGCGCCGCGACGGCATGGGGGGACCGCATCCTGGCGCATGCGCAAATCAGGTCGGAGGCCACGGGTGAGGCAGTCTGTGAGCTAGTCTAGGAAGTAGTGTGGAAGGCCAGCGTGGTCCGTTCCATCACGGGGCGCACAGCGTGCGTGCGAGTGGCGCCCACCGCCGTCGCCCCAGTCGGGACGACAAACAAGGGGAACACACCCGCACCCGGCCGACGAGGGACTCGGACGCCGCCGTGACCGTCAACGCGCGGCGCAACGTGGGCGAGCGCTGTAGTAATCTCATCGGCTCAAGCCGTGGCGTGAGGCGGCTACCCGCTACGAGAAACGCACCGCCAACTCTCCCGCGATGGGCGCTATTGCTTCCACCGCCATTTGGCTCGCACCTTGATTCATCTCGCAGACTCTAGGTCGAGCACCGGCTCCTCGATCCCGGCGGCGAGTGACGGGAGAGACACCGCTGCCGTCTTCTCGGTCGCGCCAGCAGGGGCAGGCTCCGGCACATGTGGCTTGACGCCCCAGAGGCCGAAGGCCGCGAAGAGCGCGCCAGCCAGCGCGATAAGGCCCGCGCCGGTAAAGATGGTGTCCACCGGGCCAAAGTGGATGCCCAGCAGCGTCGCCGAAAAGCCGCGCAAGACTGTGCTGTCGAGATAGCCTCCCAGCGCCGCGCCAACGAGCGTCGAGATTGTAATCGTCGGGTTGAGAATCGAGGAGACGCGGCCCACCATCTCGCGCGGTGTGCTTTGCAGCAGCAGCGGTCCCGCCGCCACATTGAGCGCGGCCTGGGGGATGCCCGCCACTCCGATGATCGCGATGGCCACCCAGATGTCAGTCGAGCGCGCATAGGCGGTGATCAGCAGCGCCATGCCCAGCAGCGAGAGCCAGAGCGTGCGCGTCAGACCAATCTTCTGGGCGAAGGCTCCGGCGAGAATCGCGCCCAGAATCATCCCGACACCCATCACGCCCTGAAGCGCGCCAAAGTAGCTGGTTGGCGCATGCAGATTCCCGGTGACGAAAAAGTAATCGAGCGTATTGAGCGCGCCACCGCCAAGCATGACAATTGTGGCCGAGATCGTGAGGACGACCAGCACCCGCGAACGGAGGAAGTACCGCAGCCCTCCGCCAAACTCGCGCCAGAAGTTCGGGCGCGCTCCATTGGCGACACTACGGGCGGCTGGCGGGGCGGCAACGGTGCGGATGAGCAGGTACGAGGCGACGAACGAGAGCGCATCGATGCCCAGCGCCCACTCTGGCCCGAAGGCGACGAAGAGCGGCGCGGCCAGCGTCGGGCCGAGAATCATGGCGATGCTCGCCGAGGTCTGGCTCAGCCCCATGGCCCGCGCCTGCGTCTCCTCCGGCACAATGTCGCCGATGAGAGCCAGCGAGGCGGGCCGGAAGAACTGACTGAGGGTGTTGAGCAGGAAGACGACGCCATAGACAACGCCCAGATGCCAGAAGAGCGGCAGGCGTCCGCCGGGCAGGAAGGGCAGCGGCACGACGCCCGAGATGAGGATCAGAAGCGCCACCAGCACCGCACGCAACGCATCCATCGCCAGCATCGTGCGCCGCTTGTTCCAGCGGTCGACGAAGACGCCCGCAATCGGCCCAACGATGAGCACCGGAACGGTGGTCGCGATGAAGACGCCACTGACCGCCAGCGGTGCCCAGGTCTGGCCGCGGGCGATGACGGCGGCGATCCAGATGACCAGTGTCGTGTCGAAGATGAAGTCGCCAAAGATCGAGATGGTGTGGCCAAACCAGAGCCGCCCAAAGTTCCCGTTGATGAATAGACCGGGCTTTCTGGGCAATGGCGCAGACGTTGCAGGGCTGGTTGTGGTAGGATCCATAGTACTCTCCTCCGGTGTGTTGCCAACTAAACACATTCTCTGGGATTGCGAGTGGGAGTTCGGCGCGCGGACCGTTCCAGCGGTTCGCGTGTCCTTTTTTTCCGCCGACGCCGCGCTGTGGATTCGTAAACGTTCTCAGCTGGCGGGGTTGTCACTCCTTTCGCTTGAGCGCCTCACGCACCGCTGGCGAGGCATTGAGCACACCTCGATGGCGGAAGTGGCTAATCGCCTGTTCCACCAGCTCAGGCGTAATGTCGTCGGCAAAGGTGCAGGCGCCGAGGGCGCTGATGCTGATCTGCCGATGTTGGGCGATGACTTCCTCCAGATCGGACCGCTTGACGGTGTACAAGCCTGCGATCACCATATAACGCGGGCGGGTCCAGCCCTGTACTTTCCTGGGCGGCTGCGGCTTCTGCGGCTTCTGCGGTGGCGGGGGCGCATCCGGTGGCTGCCGCGAGAAGGAGTGGGCGGGTGGCGGCGCATCGGGCGGCGACTCAGGCTCAGGCTCAGGCTCAACGCTGCTCTGCTCGGCAATGCGCGGGTCGTAGCCCATCATGACGAAGGTACGCTCCTCCTCACCCTCGACGCCGCGTGGGACCGAATACCGGTCGAACTCCACCTGGACGCGCCTGGCCAGCTCCTTCATCTCGTCATGTGTGATCCATATCTGGGTAGCGCTCACCCCCCAGATTTTGGGATTTTCCCACAACTGATTGCGGACGGTGTACTCCGTTGCCCGCAGAAACCCCTGGGAGGCGTTGTCGAGAAATGCGCGCATGGTTGCGATCGTCTCGTCGGAAGGGGCGCCGCTCAAGAGCGCCTTCGCAGCGGTAAAGCTCCGGGCGACGGCACGGTAATACTTCTCCAGAATGCCGCTCTTCTCGCGTGTGGCCACCAGCCGGACCAGCCCGACGCGCTCCAGCTCGCGGACGTGGTAGTGGATCTTGGCGGGCGCCTGGCCGAGCATCTCGCCCAGCTGGGTGACAGTCATCGCGCGATGGGAAAGCGCCTCGACGATGCGCGTGCGGAGCTCGTCGGCGATGGCGCGGAGCTGTTCGAGCGTCTCCAGCTCGTAGGTCTCGGCAATATCGTTTGCCTCGGCGCTGCCGCCCGGCTCGTGTGGTGTTGGGTTGGGTGTGTCGTCTATCGGCATATTTGTGTCTCTTACTCATTCAAATTTTCTTGATAGGTCAAATAGTACCGAATGAGTAAACATTTGTCAAGGGGATCCTTACTAGCCAATTTGGTCGTGCATAACCCCGTGGATAAAGTCGTGGATAACTCACAGAGTGCGCCGAAAAGATGTGGATAACGCTCCACTGCTCAGATCGCGATAGGAGAATCCGCGAATTCGGTCCGCGGCCATCCACCAGGTTATCCACATGTGGGCGGATGGTGCAAAAGTCCTCGTTTGCCATTCGCCATTTCTTCGGGTATTCTGGCGGATGCGACCTGTCGGCCACCGTCAGATTTGCCGATGACGGAACGCTGTTCCGATGCTATACTCTCTTGAAAGAGTGTTCTAGTCACTGCCAGCAGCACGGCCACTACCATCGCTCGGATTCATCCCAACTCATTCATCAGTCATGCATCCGCTACATCAGAAATCGTCGTGTTTTTCCGCGCCAGTGCGAGCGAATCGCTTGTCACGGGAGGTTCTTCTATGGCCGTCGAGAAGCTGCTGCCCCAGAATATCGAAGCCGAGGCGGGCGTGCTTGGCAGTCTGCTGATCGACCCCGGCGCTATCGTCCAAGTGGCCGACTTTCTGCGCGCCGATGATTTCTATCGTGAGGCGCATCGCGAGATTTATCGCGCCGCGCTGGACCTCTACGAGACGAGCGATCCCGCCGACCTTATTACGCTGACCGACGAGCTGCAGCGCCGCGGCAAGCTGGAAGAGGTGGGGGGCATCAGCTATGTCTCGTCGCTGGCCAATCAGGTGCCGACCAGCGCCAACGTCGAATACTACGGGCGCATCGTGGAGCGCACGTCGGTGCTGCGGCGGCTAATCTCTGCCGCGGGCCAGATTGCCGCCGTCGCCTATAGCGAACCCGACGCGAGTGTGGCGCTGGACGAAGCCGAGAAGCTGGTCTTCAATGTCAGCCAGCGCTTCACCCGCGACGACCTCGAGCCAATTCGCGAGACGTTGCGCGAATACATCGACAAACTCGATCAGCTCCACGAGCATCGCGGCACGATTGTCGGCGTCGCCACCGGCTTCTCCGACCTGGATAAGATGACCGGCGGCCTGCAAAAGTCTGATCTTATCATCTTGGCTGCGAGACCTGCTGTTGGTAAGTCTGCGATGGCGCTTTCGCTGGCCCGGAATGCTGCGCTACGATCCAACCGCAAGATCGCCCTCTTTAGTCTAGAGATGAGCAAAGAGCAGCTTGCCGCTCGTCTACTCTCAATGGATGCTGGCGTTGACCAGCAGAAGCTGCGTTCCGGCTATATCAACGACGAGGAGTGGGACCGCATCAGCGAGTCAGTCGGGCGGCTCTCCGAGGCGGATATCTACATTGACGACACCCCTGGCATCACGCTGGTGGAGATGCGCAGCAAGGCGCGCCGCCTGATGATGGAGCACGGCTTCGACCTCTTGATCGTGGACTACCTGCAACTGATGCAGGGGAGCCACAGCGGGCGCGGCCACGAGAACCGGGTGATGGAGATTTCCGAGATCAGCCGCGGACTGAAGGGGATTGCCCGTGAGTTGAATGTGCCGGTGCTGGCGCTGGCGCAACTCTCGCGCGCGGTGGAGAGCCGCACCGAGAAGAAACCGCAACTCAGCGACCTGCGTGAGTCTGGTTGCCTGACCGGCGAGACACCTGTCTATCTGCCTGATCTGGGCGTCTATCGGCCAATTGAGCAACTTGTCGGGCAATCAGGCTTCCGCGTGCTTGCGCTCAATACCGAGACATGGAAGCTCGAGCCTGCCACTGTCAGTAATGCCTTCGCCACTGGCCACAAGCCAGTTTTTCGCCTGACGACGCGACTGGGGCGCACGGTGCGCGCTACGGCAAATCATAAGTTCTGCACGATTGCTGGTTGGCGGCGGCTAGACGAACTCGCGCCGGGAATGCGGTTGACACTGCCGCGCATGGTCCCTGGACCCGAACAGGCAACGATGAGGGGTGATGAGCTTGCCTTGCTTGGGCATCTCATTGGCGACGGCTGCACGCTGCCCCGACACATCATCCAGTACACGACCCGCGAGCGCGACCTCGCGGAGACGGTGGCGACGCTGGCGACGAATGTCTTCGGCGAGGCGGTTTCACCGCGCGTCTCAGAAGAGCGCTCCTGGTATCAGGTATATCTGGTGGCAAGCGAGCGATTGACGCATAACAAGCGTAACCCCGTCGCGGCATGGCTTGATGAGCTAGGCGTGTTCGGGCTGCGCTCATACGAGAAGCGTGTGCCAGAGAAGGTCTTCATGCAGCCTGCCGAGGGCATCGCGCGCTTCCTGCGCCACTTGTGGGCAACTGACGGCTGCATCCACTTCAGTCAGGGCAAGTTACACTACGCCAACGTCTACTATGCCTCCAGCAGCGAGCGGCTTGCTCGCGATGTGCAGTCATTGCTTCTGCGTCTCGGTATCAACGCGGCGCTGGCACGGCGGGATCAGGGTGACAAAGGACGCGATCAATATCATGTGATTGTCAGCGGTAGGGCAGACTTGGATCAGTTCATCACAACTGTGGGCGCGCTCGGCACCTACAAGCTATCTCACCAGGCCGCTATCGTTGAGCACATGGCAGATCGAGTGGCGAACACAAACCGCGATGTCATCCCACGTGAGGTATGGCGTATGCATGCTGTACCCGCGATGGCTGCGGCAAACGTCACTTCGCGTCAGATGCAGGCAGCTATCGGCAGTGCCTATTGTGTGACGGGGCTTTACAAGCAAAACATGAGTCGTGAGCGCGCTGCCCGTGTCGCCACAGCTGTCAAGTTCTATGCGCTAGCCCAACTGGCAGGCAGTGACGTGTATTGGGACGAAATCGTCTCGATAGAGCCGGACGGCGAGGCGGAGGTCTACGACCTGACGGTGGATGGCCTGCACAATTTCGTTGCGGCGGATATCGTTGCTCACAACTCAATTGAGCAGGACGCAGATATAGTAATGTTTATATACAGAGATGAAGTTTACAATCCAGATAGTGACCGGAAGAACATCGCCGACATCATCGTCGCCAAGCACCGCAATGGTCCTATCGGCCAGGTCAGCCTGTATTTCATGGCAGCCCAGACGCTCTACCGCGATCTGGACCTGCGCACCGCCGACGACGAGTAACCGGAGAGGAGCCTACCCATGCCTGCGTTTACCGGGTTTCCCTCCGGGAAAAATCCGTTTGTGCCGCTGCCAGAGACGTTCTTCTCGGCAGTTCTGCCAGAGATCGAGGATCTTGGCGAGCTGAAGGTGGTGCTGCATCTCTTCTGGCGGCTCTACCAGAAAGAGGGCAGTCCGCGCTGCGCCAGTGACCGCGAGCTGCTGGCCGATCCACTGTTGCGCCGGACACTGCGGCGGCAGGGCGATCCGCGGCCCATCGAGGAGCGGCTGCGCGCGGCGCTGGAGCACGCCCAGGCCAACGGCATCCTCCTGCGGGTGCGCGTGCGGGTGGATGGCGAAGTCGTCAGTTGGTATTTCTTCAACACCGACCGCAGCCATCGCGCGGTCTCTCGCTTGCAGCGCGGGGAGCTTTCACCCGAGGTATTGCTGGATGCCGAGGGGCCAGCTGGAGCGGGGCAACCACCCGGCGGCGCGGGCGATGTCGGCGCAATCCACACGCTGGCGCTCGAAGTTGACCGCCCGAACATCTTTACGCTCTACGAGCAGAATGTCGGGCTGCTGCTGCCGCTGGTGGCCGAGGAGCTGCGCGAGGCGGGCGAGCGTTATCCGCGGGAATGGGTCGAAGAGGCATTCCGGCTGGCGGTACAGCAGAACAAGCGCAAGTGGAGTTATATCCGGGCAATCCTGCACCGGTGGGAGATAGAGGGAAAGGGAGCTTAGACCATGGAGCGCATGAACGAGATTCTTGCGCGAGCCGCCAGCCGCCGCATCAGCACGCGCCGCGCGCCGACTCCCGCGCCCTCTGTCACACCTGTCACTAGGATGCCATCGGCTGCGCCATCGACGCCAGCAACGCCATCTACATCGTCGCCGCGACATATCGCGCCGCGCCGCATCATCACGGGGCAAGCGACGCAGGCACCCGGCAAATCAGCCGCCGCCATACCGCCTCGTCGCCCCGCCGCCGACGCCGACACCAGCCAGCCCACACCGCCCGCCGCCGACGTGCTGGAGAGCGACCGCATTCTGGAGCTGCCCGCGCGCCCGGCAACGGGGATCGTCAGGTCGGGGTCGGCCAGATCGGCAGGCGCGCGTCCCCGCGAGATGACCTCCCTCCGCGAGATCGCGCCGACCTATGCCGCGCAGCTTGGGCCGCGCCGCCAGGGGCCAAGCGTCCCATCGGCGAGCAGCGCATCCAGCGCATCGAGTTCATCGAATCCAGCCAGCCAGCCCGGCATACCGAACACAACCACTGGCAACCGGACAAGCAGCAAGACGACGAGCGGGCGCGCCTCGCGGGCAACCAGCAAGGCAAGCGCGCCGGGGGTCTGTCCGCTCTGCCATGGCGCTGGCTACGTGCGGCTGGATGTGCCGGTGGGCGATCCGGCGTTCGGGCAGGCGATACGCTGCCAGTGCAAAGAGCAGCAACTCAAAGAGCGCGACCGCCTCAACCTGCGCAATGTCTCGAATCTTGACCCCTTCCACGATAAGACCTTCGAGGCGTTTGATGCTTCACTGCCCGGACTACGCGAGGCGAATGACATCGCGCGCCACTATGCCGAGGATCCGCTGGGGTGGTTGGTGCTGCGCGGCGGCTACGGCTGTGGCAAGACCCATCTGGCGGCGGCCATCGCCCATGTCGCCCAGCAGCGTGATGTCGCGGTGATCTTTGCCATCGTGCCCGACCTGCTCGACCACCTGCGTGCGACCTTCGCGCCCAGCAGCGATATGCCCTACGACGCGCTCTTCGACAAAGTGCGCGAGTCGGAGCTGCTGGTGCTCGACGACTTCGGCGCGGAGAACAGCACCGCCTGGGCGACCGAGAAGCTCTTCCAGCTCATCAACTACCGCTACAACTACCGGATGCCGACGGTCATCACGACCAACCATCGCCTGCTGGCTCATATGGACGAGCGCATCCGCTCGCGTCTCTCCGACCTGGGACTGGTCCGCCACGTCGTGATCGAGGCGGCGGACTACCGCGAGCGCCACACCGGACGCTCGTCACGTGGGGGAAGTCGCAGCCGCAGCCGCGAGGGCTACAGCCGATAAGGACGTGCGCTAATCGGTAGACTTGCCTGGGGCCACATGGTGGCTGTGCGCTGTGTGGCGTCGTTTGCGCAGCCAGGGCAGGCCCGCCTTCCAGACGAGTATCGCGAGGACAACCACGCCCGCGATGATCCAGCCCGCCCGCTCGATGATTGACATGATGCGGTCGTACTCCGCCCCGGCGATGTAGCCAATCAGGCAAAAGGCTGTGTTCCAGAGGAGCGCCGCCACCAGCTCGAACGAGAGAAAGCGGCGGTAGGGCATCCGCGTCGCCCCCGCGCTGAGCGCGACGAACGAGCGGATGTGGCCCACAATATGGGAGAGCAGGATTGCTCTGCCGCCGTACTTCGTCAGCAGCCGTCGCCCCAGCCGGAGCCGCCCCGCCAGCCGCATACGCCGACCCAGCCGCGAATCGCCCCAGCGCAGCATAACCTTGCCCAGCGCGAACCGGCCGAGCAGATAATCCGCGTGGTAGCCGAGCACCGTCCCCATCCAGGCAAAGAAGATCACCCAGGCGAGATCGAGCGTGCCCTGGCGGGCATAGAACGCGCCCAGCAGCGCCAGCGTCCCGCCCGGCAGCGCCAGCCCCAGCAGCGCGGTATTCTCGCCGAGCGCGCCGAGAAAGACGATCAGATAGCCATACTGATCGTACAGGTTGCGCAGGAGGTCTATCAGGTGCTCTAGCATGGATGTGTCGCCATCGGCATCGGCATCGGCATCGGCATCGCTGTCGAGTGATTAACGCGGGCTAGTGTGAGCTAGTCGTGTGGCGCGGGAATCGCGCGCTGGGCGGCGGGCTTCCGGCGCAGGCGGAGGAAGATATCCGCCGCGAGGATCACGCCCAGAATCACCCCGGGAATGACAAATGCCGTCCACGACTGCTGCTCGAGGATCGGGCCGAGGCGTTGGTCGTGCAGGATCATGTTGGAAGCCGTCCAGCCCAGCACCAGCGCCGCGACATCCAGCAGCCACGGCAGCCGATTGATCAGCTCCGCGACCAGCGCGCTTCCCACCAGCAGAATGAGAATGCTCAACAGCAGCCCGCCAATCAGCAGCGGTATATGCTCGGAGGCCAGCGCCGCCACCGCCAGTACGTTATCCAGGCTCATCGTCACATCGGCGACGATGATTGTCAGCAGCGCGCTCACAAAGCCGCGCTGAACGCCCTGTTTCGCTGCGCCAGACTCTGCGGACACGGAATCCACCTCAGGCATTGCTTCGGAAGGCGCTGCGTGTTTCTTCAGATCGCGCTCGCGGTCGTGGAGCAGCTTGATGGCGATAGCAATCAGCAGGACGCCGCCAATCGCCTGGAGCAGTGGCAGTTGTAGCAGCAACGCCGCCGCCAGCGTGAAGAGAATGCGCAGCACAATCGCGCCGACGCCACCGGCCAGAATCGCCGCGTAGCGCTGCTGGCGTGGCAGGCTGGCCGCGGCGGCGCCGATGACCAGCGCGTTATCGCCGCTCAGCACCAGATCGACGAGAACGATCCCTCCAATGATCCCCAACACTTCGAGCATCTATCGCTGCCTGTCCGTCTAAAGCGTCTCCCATGGTGTTCGACCGTATCGTGCGAACACTGTCCTGTCGTCATCAACTTGCACGGAGTGCGCCAGCGCGCCGGAGTAGGCGATGGCGCGCACAACGGCATACCCCTCTCTAGACTACGTAGTTCAGCCAGTAGGGTCACAGATTACATCGCGCTACGAGAGGATTTCAGCGCGTTTGCGTAGCGCAATGCGTAGCGTAACAGGTATTTTTGCGAAGTGTGAAGTGGTCAGGCGTGTGGTCACTACGCGCTCACTGCATCGGACGGGAATCCCATTCGTCCAGCGGCCATTGTTCGCGCGACTGCGACGGCCGTTGCCCATCCTGCGGCTGTGGGTCCTGTGGCCACGGGCTCCACGGCGTCGGGCCTTGCGGCGGCTGCGGCTGGGGCTGGCTCGGCGGCCATTGGCTCGACGGACGCGGCGCGGGCTGCGAGGGATTCTGTGACCAGGGGTTCATCTGCTGATCCGGCGCTGGCGAGCCGATGGGGCGCGACGGCTGATGGTACGGCGCGTGGCGTTCCACGCGTGACCATGGGTCTCGCGAAGGATCCTGTGAAGGATCAGGCGGCTGGTTGAAGGACTGACCAAGCGGCTGGCTATAGGGCTGATTGGGCGGCTGGTCGTATACCGGCCATTGCTGCCACGATGCTGCTCCCCAGGGCGCGGACGCCGGCTGGTCGTATTGGGTCTGTTGGGGCTGATTGTTGTACCACGGTCCCCGCGCGGAGGGAGCCGCATCCATATCCGCCTGCCAGCCTGCCTGCGCCTTCGCTGGCGATGGAGCCGCCCACTGAGCTTGCGTCAGACCTTCCGCAAGATAGGCTTTCCGCTGGCCCAGGCGTTCCTCGGCGATACCCGCCAGGAATACGCCCAGCGAGAGCACAAAAATCGAGCCATGCAGCCAGTTATCGGCGCTGTTGAACACGAGCGACGGGGCAAAGTTGACGCCGATCAGGCCGACCGCCATCAGCGCGCCGTAGAGCAGCGCGATACCAATCGTATAAATGCGCACAGATTGATCACTTGCGAGTGCGGTAATCATCAGGCCCAGCAGGCCCACCGCAAAATGGACCACGCTATGCACCAGCGTCAACTCGAAGAAAGCCACGAGCACCTGAAAAGTCGGAACGTCTGGGAAGAAACCTGGGACGCCGGAGAGCAAGAGCACTGTGCTGAGTATCAGCGCATAGAATCGCGTAATACTGGCCATCCGATTCCCTCCTCGCTGCCAGCTATCTCGTACGAGATGCGGGGCGCTGCTGTTGCACAGACGCTTTCTCCGCTCTGGCCCGTCGCGTGCTATGCTGAAACAGCTATTATGTATCACACAGGCAGGCTAGCCCAAAGGAAGACAGGCAAATATGCTATCAGAGGATGCTTTGACATCGATAGCCCGTGAAATACACGACTGCACGCGCTGCGATCTCTACCAGCACGCGACACAGAGCGTCCCCGGCAGTGGCAATCCTCACGCCGAGGTAATGCTTATCGGCGAAGCGCCTAGCGCCTACGACAACAAACGCGGCTATCCATTCTCCGGCCCAACCGGCCCCTTCCTCGACGAGTTATTGGGGCTTGCCCACCTGCAACGCGGCGAGGTCTTTTTGACGAACATCGTCAAGCACTGGGTGAGCGAAGGCCGCAGCCCGCTCCCAGCGGAAATTGCCGCCTGCGCCCCCTACCTGACGCGCCAGATCGAGGCAGTTGATCCGCTGCTCATCTGCACGCTGGGGCGCTTTGCGCTGGCGCGATTCTTCCCCAAAGGGACAATCACCGCGCTGCACGGGCAGGCGAAGCTTGTGCGCGGGCGGGTCGTGCTCGCGATGTACAATCCCGCCGCCGCGCTCCACCGCGAAGAGCTACGCCAGACGGTGGTGGATGATTTCACCCACGCGCTGCCCGCCGCACTGGCCGAGGCGCGACGCCTGGCCGCCGAGGGCAAGCTGGGACGGTCCGCCGCCCACGAAGACGACGAGCCGCCTCAGCAAATGTCGTTGTTTTAGCGAGCCTGGGGCTAGCCCTGGCTCACCAGCGCCTCCACCAGCGGCGCGCCAATCGGCGTGCCCCATCCGGTGCTGTAGTCCCAGGCGGACGCGGCGGGGTAGTAGAGGTTGCCGCCAATCGTCACATCGTGGAAGACCCGGCTGGCCTGGTCGCTGGCGCCGAGCTGATAGAGCCGCGGATTGAGCAGACCAAGCGGCTTGCCGCCATGGCTGCGCGACAGTTCGTTCGCCAGCACCACGATGCCCGCCCACAGCGGCGTTGCGCCACTCGTGCCGCCGACCACCTGCCAGCACTCACTGCCTCTGCAGCTACCGTCCCCCGAATAGTAGACGCTATAGCCCGTCAACGGGTCGGCGTCCGCAGCGACATCGGGCACCTGGCGCGCGCCATCCGAAAATTGATTGGCGACGCCGGGGCCAGCCTGCCAGGATGGCCGCCGGTAGACGACGCTGACGCCACCACCGCCACCCGAGGTCTCCAGCGGACCTTCCCAGCCAGCCTCGCGACTGTAGCTGCCGTCGAGGTTGGTGAAGAGCGCCGTGCCGCCAACGGCGGTAACGTAGGGGCTGGACGAAGGCTCCTGCACCGAGAGGTTATCGTCCTGACATCCATAGGCGCCCGAATCGCCCGACGCCACCAGCACCGACATGCCCTGCGCCGCCGCCTGGCGGAAGCTGTTGTCAATCGAGTCATAGAAGCTCTGAGACTGCGAGGGATCAAGCCCCTTCTCGCAGGCGCCGAGGCTGATGCTGATGACCTGCGCGTGGTTATCGGAGACGATCTGGCTGAACATCTGCGCGACGCTGCTCAGGTCGGCCTGGCTCTCGTAGACATCGATATTCGCGGCGGGTGCGATGGCGTGGATCACCTCGATATCCAGCACTGGCTCCGGGCTGGAGGACGACGCCCCACCCGCCACCGGCGTGACGGTGATCGCGCCGGTGTGCAGCCCAAACGTCTGATCGTACGATTGCACGTCCGACCGGCGAAACTGGTCGATCTCTGGCAGCGCGACCGTCTGATTCGCGCCCGTCAGCCCCGCCTGATGCAGCGGTCCCAGGTCGTAGGCGCGCTCCAGCTCCGTCGGCCCGAACCCATTGCCTCCCCTCGCCATCGGCCGGCGCGGCGCGGCGATGCTGCCAGTATGGATCACGCTGCGGGTATCCAGCCCCAGCACGCCGGAGACCCCGGCAAGCGACGCGGGGATATGCGGGATAACGTCCGGCGCGATGTAGCGCTCGCCGTGCCGGTCGCAGTAGTCGCCCAGCCGCACGCCAAAGAGCGCGTCAAGCGTTGCGACCGTTCCCTGCGCATTGAGCAGGCCCGCGCTCGCCGTCGCCATCGGCACACGCAGCCCAGCGGCGCGCAAAGTCGCGGCGAGGCTGGCGACGGTCGCGCTACCCGCGCCGAAGCGTTTCGCGTACTCCTGTGGCGAGAGGAAGTGGTGGTACTGCGGCGATGTTGGGTCATTGAGCGCGGCAAGCGCCGCATCGAGGCCCGCGGCGTCGCCCTTTAGCACAAGCGAGATCGTCAGCGTGTGGGCGGGGTCACTTGGCCCCAGGCGCACCGATGCCGATGTGGTCGGGGCGCAAGCGTTGGCAGCCTTCGATCCCGCCGACGTGGTCATGGGCGCGCTCCGCTGGCTTGTGGGCGTAGATGTGGATGTCGGTGGGGCGCATGCCGCCAGCAGCGAGAGCGCCGCGATGGCCAGCACAGGCGTCGCCCGCCAGATGCGTCGTTTCCCGGTGTTGTTTCCGCTGTTGCGCATAGTAAGAGTTGCCTCCAGCCAGGATTCAGCGCCAGACGACGCTATTGACGACGTGGTCGTATTCTTCATTCGGCACGATGGATGGGTCGGGACTGTTCGGGTCCAGCGGGCTGATGGCGACGAAGATGATTCCCGTCGCGTGCTGGACGCTGGCCATCACTTGGATGAAGACCGGCACCTGAGGCGCGTTGCCCTGCGAAGCGTATGCCCCGATGGATTGCCCCGCGCCCGGCACATAGCCAATCTCCGCCCCTTTGATCGCGCCGAAGTCCTGCGGATCGGTGAAGTTGTTGCCGCCGTTGAGGATATTTTGCACGGTGCTGTTGAGTAGCGTCGCGGCGCTGGTGCCGGGGCTGACCTGTTGCCCGTGCAGCTGCATCGTCACATCGCCAAGCTGGGTCGAGGCGATCAGCGTGACGGTGGTCTTGTCGCTGTCCTGCGAGTCCACCGACCAGGGATCAAAGTAGGTCAACTGGAAAAAGGTGTTGTTGATGATGTGCGCCTGCGAGTTATCACGCGTGGGCGGCGGGCAGTTGCCCGGGCAGGGGGTCGGTGTCGCGTCGGGAATCGGAATCGCGCCGAGGCCGCACGCGCCCAGGCTCATCAGCACCAGCAGCCAGAGCAGCGGCTGCGCCAGTCGTTTCTTTGGCATCTCAGGCATTCTAGGCACCGGATGGCTCCTGTCCAGCGCGCCGGGCAGGCGTGCGTTGTCTGCGGCGTGGGGTCGCCCGGAGGGCAAGGCCGCAGTACGGGCAGAATGACTCTGTGCCGCGCAGTTGATGGAAGCACTGCGGACACTCCTCGGCAGTGCCAGAGCGCAGCGGGCGCGCCTTATCGATCAGGCCGATATGCAGCAGCGAGCGCACCAGCAGCAACATGATGACGACCGCGCCGCCGTACCAGAGCAGATCGAGAATCGGCCCGCCCCAGAGTGTGCTACCGACGGCAGGCACAATCTGGCCCAGCAGCGCAATGATGATGGCGAGCGCGAGGTTGGTGACCGCGCCGCGCGTGCGTTCGGCGGGCTGGCGGTCGCGTCGCAGCCAGAGCGCCGCGCAGATCAGTCCGGTGGTGGCAGCGTCGAGCAGCGGGATGAGCAGCGCGATCTTGAGCGTTGGCAAGACCCAGGCCGAGATCGAGCCCGATTGCACGAATGGCCCGGAGATGAGATACCAGGCATAGGCGATGCTCTGCGTGGCCGAGAAACCGAGGCCAGCCGCCGCGCCAAACGCCAGCCCATCGAGTACATCGTCGAACTGGCGGCGCGCGATATAGAGCACCAGCGGGCCAATCAACATCAAGAGCTGGCCGATGATCGGCAGGAAGACGCCGACCAGCAGTACGTAGTTCGTGGAGGGGCCAAAGCCAGCGCGAAACTGGCTGAGGATCAGGCGGTAGAAGAGCAGGCTCATCGCACCGCCGAAGATCGCCCCAACCAGGAACGTCGCGCCCAGCACGGTGAGCGGCTCATCTTCGTAGAGCTGCGCATCGTAGAAGTAGAACAGATAGAGCACCGGCAGCAACAGCGCGGAAAGCACAATCGCCAGCGGTACCAGCTTGCCGAGGCTGATGCCAATCAGCGCGACAATGGCCACCAGCAGCAGCCAGCGCAATTGAAACATGCGACGCGGGCCAAGATGCGGAAAGAGCGTCGAGATAATGCTCGGTTGGAGCACATGCTCCGACGGATTGGCGGCGTAGACATGGGGACGGCGCGAGACGTGGCGCTCGCGGTTCACCGTCTGGTGCGCGCCACACCAGGGACAATAATTGCCCTCGCCAAGCTCGCGCCCACAATTACGACACTGCATACAGGCTGACCTCTCCAAGATGGCATATCCACCCAAACAGGAATGGTGCGCCCAGTATATCGCACTCTACCATCATGTGGCTGATTGTTAGCAATGACACCAGGGCGTGTATGCGACTTCAAGTCGAGGACACGCCGGAGACGCGCCGCACGTCCACAGGTCGCGTGAAACATCGCGAGAATGACTTGCTGGCGCCTGGGTGTTACCTGCTAATGTATATTAAGTTGGTCAATTTTATTGACAATAACGTGCATAACGCTTTGCCATTGTTGGCAGGCGAGCCAGTTGCAGGTTGTGCTTCAGAAAGAGGAGGTGTATCGCCATGGCATCTGGGTTAGAGGAACTGCTGCAAGCGAATCAGCGGCAGGCGGAGCGCTTTACGCAGGGAAGCCTTTCTATGCCGCCCGCACGACATATCGCCATCGTCACTTGTATGGATGCGCGTGTGGAGCCACTTTCGTTCCTCGGCCTCAACCTGGGAGACGCGCATATCATCCGTAACGCGGGCGGACGTATCACTCCAGACGCGTTGCGCTCGCTGGTGATCTCCGAGGAGTTATTGGGGACTGACACAATCCTGGTCATTCACCATACCGATTGCGGCATGCTCACTTTCGGCAATGAGCAGTTGCGCGAGAAGGTTGGGCGCGACCTGGGCGCGGCGGCGCAGCAGGCGGCAGATCGGATTGACTTTCTGCCATTTACCGATCTCGCCGCCAGTGTGCGAGCGGATGTGGAGACCATCAAGAGTTCGCCGCTGATTCCGCAAAACATCCCGGTGTTTGGTCTGATCTACGATGTACGGACGGGCAAGCTCGAAGCGATCGAGTAGGCGCGACTCACCAATCTGTTCCCAAGGCCTCTTGTATCTTCGCAAGGGGCTTTCATATTGCCAATCCATACGAAGAGGACGCTTCACTGCGACCTCCTGCTCCTGGGCGTAGGACGTCGTGGCCGTGAGACAGCGCGAAGCGGCCAGGTGGCCGGGGATCATACGCGGACGTATCACCGGGATGGTATAGTTGCCAGCAGAGAAACGCCGATGTCAGGCTCAGGAACGAAGGAGTCGCATATGCCAACGTTGCCACTTACCCCCGACGAACTGCTGACCACGACCCGCTCTGTGCGCAAACGGCTTGACTTCTCGCGGCCCGTTGAGCCAGAGGTCATTCGCGAATGCCTTGAAATCGCGTTGCAGGCGCCCAACGGCGGCAACCGCCAGCCGTGGAGCTTCGTCGTCGTGACAGACGCGGCGAAACGCGCGGCGCTCGGCGACATCTACCGGCGCGGCTGGGCGCTTTATAAGGGGCTGCCTATCAACGCGCCCGACCGCCTCTCGCCCGACCCGGAGCGCGCGGCGACCCAGCTACGCATCCTCAGCTCCGCCGACTATCTCGCCGAGCATATGCATGAAGCGCCGGTGCTGCTGATTCCCTGCTTCAAGGGGCGCGTGGACAACCAGCCGAGCATCGCGCAGTCGGGCGCGTGGGGCTCCATCCTACCCGCCACCTGGAGCTTCATGCTGGCGGCGCGCGCCCGTGGGCTGGGAACGTCGCTGACGACCGTGCATCTCTTCTTCGAGCAGGACGCCGCCGACGTGCTTGGCATCCCCTTCGACAAGATTACCCAGACGGCGCTCATCCCGGTCGCCTATTCGCTAGGCACCGACTTCGCGCCTGCAGCCCGCCAGCCACTGGACGACGTGCTGCACTGGAATGGCTGGTGAGTTGAAACCTTCCACCGAATGGCCTGTCACACTCCGTATGCGTTGTCCGTGTTAGCCTAGGTGGCTCACGGGCCATGCAAACTGGCGGAGCGGAAATGTCGCGGCGGGAGGCAGCGGATTGAGCGTTGTCTGGCACTGGAACACACGCGAGCGGCGGCCATTCTGGTTGGCGCTGCTGGCCCTGCGCACCCGGCAGCAGGATGGCGACGCGGAGGAGGGCGAAGCCAGCGCCACATCTGACCACACCACAGGGCCATCCTCACAGACTGCTTCCTCCGCAGGGCCGAGCGGCGGCCAGGATGCCACCTTCGACGCCTTCTTCGCGCAGTATGAGCGCCCGCTCTATGGCTACACAAAGCCCGCAGCCACTTCGGCTGCGGGCGTTTCTACGTCCCAGGGGTCAAGGCATGCTTAAGAAGCGGTGCGCGAGCGCGAGTTATCGGCCCACTCGTCGAACCAGCGATCCAGCGCGTTGGCGCGATGCTGCGCCTTCTCCGAGCCTTTGATCTCGTTGCACTTACGATGCGCGGGCACCAGATTATGCGCCGCATGCTCACCGCCATCAGCCAGCGCCAGCACGTGATCGAACGAGAGATCGTGCAGCGTCACCGGCGTCTTGCAGATACCGCAGAGCCACTCGCCATTGCCATTCCGCGCGTGCTCCAGCACATGCGCCAGCTCGACCGCCCGCACCGAGCCGACTACTCCACGCCTGCGCGCGCCGCTATTCAGCCGAAGCGCTCGCCGCCGCACGATATCGATCATCCAGTCGTCGAAGCTCGTCGGCCACTCCAGATGCTGCGGCTGCGGCCGTGACGCTGGTCGTGCCGGTGGTCGTGACGTGGGGCGGGTCGCCGGGCGAGGCGCTTGACGCGGCGTCTGGGGGGTGGATGGAACGCGGCCATTGCGTGTAGCTGGCGTAGTTGTCGTACGTTGGGGATGTTGCGCCGGGCGGGTGGGCGCAGGCGTGCGCACCATGCGCGGCCGGGCGGGCAATCCTGGGGTCTCGCGGATCTCACGGAACGGCGCGGCAGGAAGATCAAGCGCCGAGGATTTCGCGGGGTGAGGCAGAGGCGGCTGAATGGCTGGATGACCAGGCCACGGACTCCATGTGGTCCAGGAGCGGGTATCTCTATCTGCCCGTTCTCCCCATACAGAACTCGTCGTCGCAACGCGAATCACAAAACCAGCAGGGGGACTATACCCCACTCCCCCTCGTTCGGGCCTTCGCGCCCGACCTATCATACGTCGTGTACTCATATTTACCGTACCGGCAACCCCTCCACATCGTCTCTCCTGCTTATTTCGGCACACCTTTCTTGGATGTATACGCGCAGGGCGATGAATTAGTTCAGTGGTTGCGCTTCAAGAAATCATACCTGGGAGGCACTTCGGAGGCGAGAGTCGCGCTCGGAGGATGACATAGCGAAGTCGCAGTCAACATATCATTCCAATAAGTAGTATCGTATGAGACGAGCCCGCTGTCAAGCGCGCCACGATGCTGGGACTTTACGATACACAAGTGGCGCGCAACCCACACGACGAACGACGTCAGGCGATTTACCTGTAAGCCGCTAGCTGGCGACGAGCGTGCGCACCAGGCTCACCAGCTCGCGCATCTCGAACGGCTTGCGCAGCACCACCCCGGCCTCGATACCGCGCTGGTAGAGGTCCAGCGAGGTCGCTGCCGTCAGGAACAGCACGTGCGTCTTCCACGTCTCAGGTTGGGTGCGCAGGCGGCGATAGACCTCAGCGCCGTCCAGATCAGGCAGGCTTACGTCGAGCAGCACGACATTCGGGGGCCGCGACGCCGCCAGCGCCAGCGCGCGCTCGCCGCCCTCAGCCACCTGGATATCCCAGTCTGGCTCGCCTTCCAGTGTGAGCGTATCGCGAATAGCATGCGCCGCGTGCGGATCATCTTCCACAATCAGGATGCTGGGATGCGTCCGCTCCGCCACAGGCGAGACCGCCAGCGGGACAGGCGAGTGTTCGACTGGCGCGACAGCCTCCAGGGTTGGCGCGGCGGCGCGCGGCAGCAACGTGACCGATGCGCTTGCCGGGCGGCTGTGGCGTGATGGCTTGTGCGGCGCTGGCAGCGCTGCATTGCCTGACATGGCATGAGCGTGCGCGGCGGGCGCTATCGCGCGCAGACGGGTCTGTCTGCCTGTTCGGCGCGATGCGTTGGCGCGTACACTGCTCATCGGATTTCAGGCCTCCCGCCTGTGTGCTGGTGGAATCTTCCGGGCCGTTCCTTGCCTCCCGGTGGTCCCTGACGAGACATCGCCGGGTAGCAGGCAGAGCTACTGAGCCGAGTATAGCACGGCTGCCTGAGCGGCTCAGCCTCAGCAGTACTTCCGGGCGAAGATCACCTGTCGCGGCATGATACAAACCCGCAGGAAATCGGGGAATCAGGCGATCACCGCGACCAGCCAGCAGGCGGCGAATGCCATCGCGCCGAGCGCCTGGATATAGAAGTTTATTTTGAGTGTCGCGGTATCCGGCTTGCGGCGGTAGAGCAGCATCGTCAGCGCGGTCGTCCCGATGGCCACCAGCGTCGCCAGCAGCAGCCAGACCGGCAGCCCCGGCGCAAGCCCGTTGAGGTCGAGCAGCCAGATGAACAGGCCCAGCGCGACCGGGATTCCCCAAACCAGCGCCAGATCGCGGCGCAGCCCCAGCACATGCGGCAACCCACGCACCCCGGCGGCGATGTCGTCGTCGAGGTCGGGCAGCGAGTTGGCGATATTCATGGCAATGCCGAGCGCGGCGCCGAGTGGCAGAATCCACGGCAGAAACGGCTGCCACGCGCCCTGCGCGACCCAGACGAAGATTGGCAGCAGTGGGAAGTGGAGCGCGAAAAGCAGCGCGCTAACCCAGGTGCCCTTGAAGCGCAGATCGTAGGCGAAGCCCAGCGCCATGATGGCGCAGAGGATCAACGTCGCCGCCAGCCCGAATGACTGTGCGAGGAGGATCGCCAGCCCTGTCAGTATGACTACCAGCGCCAGCGCCTCGCCCGACTGCACCGTTCCGCGCACGAGCGGCTTTTGTGGCTTGCTGGCGGCGTCGAGGGCGCGGTCGCAATAGTCGTTGAGGATGCCGATGGCCGCCTGCGCGCAGCCCATCGCCAGCACCAGACGCACGACCGCGTCTATAGAGAGCGCCCGGTGCGCGGAAAACGCCGCGATTGGGGCCAACAGCGCCATCAGCAGCATATACATCGCGACCGGCACGGGATGAGTGACGCGCATGAGTCCACCTGCCCGCTGCAGCACGCCGAAACGCGGCGACTGGCGGCTGGATGGCGTATCTGGCATGTCACTACTCCCCAAATCCCAACCCGAGTAGGTTTTGTCCTGCAATGTCTCTATGGTGGTCAGGGTCTGGACAGTCCGCGCAGGCGGACTTTGTGGCCGCAGGCCGTTTAGGCGCGGTTTTAACCGCCAGCGTCATCACCGTGCCGCGTCGAGCGCCAGCGTTTCCGCATAGAACGCCTCGTAGGCGTAGAGCATCGTTTCCAGCCGGAAGAGGCGTTCCACCCGCGCGCGGCAGGCGTGGCGGTCGAGCGCGGACACCCGCTGGACAGCGGCCACGGCGGCGGTGACATCACCCGGCGCGACCAGATAGCCCGTCTCGCCATCCGCGACCACCTCGGCGAGGCCGCCGCGCCGATAGCCGATAACCGGCGCGCCCGCCGCCTGCGCCTCGCACGCCACCAGCCCAAATGGCTCCTCCCAGTGTGGAGTGCAGAGGACCGCCCGCGCCTGGCCCATGAGCCGATACAACTCCTCGCGCGGCACGCTGCCCAGATAGCGGACGCGCTCGCCTTTCTCAGCGAGCCTCGGCGCGATCCGCTGCTCGAAGTAGCGTGTATCGTAGACATCGCCCGCCAGCACCAGCGGCAGCCCGCTCTGCTCGGCAATCGCCAGCGCATCCTCGACGCCCTTCTCCGGGCTAATACGTCCGGCAAAGAGCAGCGACGGCTGCGGATCGGGTTCCGCGCTGAAAGGGATCGCAGCGAGATCCACACCATTGTAGATGACCTGAGCAATGGCACAATGTGGCGCCCAGCCAGCAGCGCAGGCCCGCGAGACAGTGGTGAGGCGCACGCGCGCGGGCGCGCCGTCGGGCGGGGCCAGCATGCCGAGCAGGTTGGCAATGTTGCTATCCACCGCGGGCAGGTGCAGTGTATGGATCACCGGCAGCACCAGCATGGACGAGTAGGCGTAGGCGGGCCAGTCGAAGGCGTGCGCGTGGACGAGATCGTACTCATCGGCGTGATTCACTAGCGCGCGAAAGACGTGGAGGAAGGCATAGGATGGCAGCAGCTTCCGCTCGTCGGGACGCAGCATATCGGAAACGTGCTCACTATCAGCGGCGGAAGAAGTTTCCCGGTAGAAGCGCGCCGGGCGTAGCGCTTTGGAATCGATGCCCAATGTGAGGACGCGTACGCCAGGCACATCGGAGCCTTCGGCGGCATAGAGGGTCACCTCGTGGCCACGCTGCGCCAGCCCGCGCGCCAGATCGGCCAGCAGCGCCTGCGCCCCGCCCAGATACGGCGGCGCGATGGGTGAGACGAGTGGCGCGACGAGCGCGATGCGCATGGTGGGCGCTCCTTCAGACGTTGGTCAGGCGTTGGTAAAGAGTTCCAGGTTCGTGCCAGCCAGCGGCGCGGCGTCTGGTCCCACCAGGAAGACGAGGATGCGCGCCATCTGCTCCGGCGTCATGCCCGCCTTGAGGTGCGGGGCGGCCGCTCGCAGCATCTCGGTGTCCACCGCGCCGGGGCTGACGGCGATCACGCGGATGTTGTGCGGGCGGCCCTCCACCGCCAGGATCTCACTCAGCCCGGCAACGCCAAACTTCGAGACGACATAGGCGCTCAGGCCGGGAAACTTCTCGACCTTTGGCACGCCTGAGAGCGAGGAGAAGTTGACGATCACCCCGCCGCCCCGCACCTGCATCGTCTGGAAGGCGGCGCGACAGCAGAGGAATGTCCCGCGCAAGTTGGTGTTGAGGACGCTATCCCACGTGGCGGTATCCATCTCGGCGAATGGACGGTTGGCGACCGCGCCCGCCGCATTGACGAGTATCGTGACCGGCCCAAACGCCGCCTCGGTCCGAGCGAAGAGCTGAGCGACGCTATCCTCGTCGGCGACATCCGTCGGCACGGCCAGCGCCCTGCCGCCCGCCGCGGTAATCTCGGCGACATTGGCCGCCAGCGCATCCGCATCACGCGCCGCCAGCGCCACCGCCGCGCCCTCCGCCGCGAAGGCCAGCGCCGCCGCGCGCCCGATGCCACGGCTCGCCCCGGTGACGATGGCAACATGTCCGGCCAGCGTCCGTGATTGCCTGGGTGTCTCGTCCTGCTGCTGTTGTGCGTTCATGCCGCCGATTATAGCACGCGAGGCGCGCGACGCCAGATGATATACATTGCTGCATGCGGCAGATTGATACTCCTGACCGGCTTGTGTTACCAGAATTACTCTGGCTTCCCCACATCGTTGCATCCCCTGCGTGCGTATACTGAAGAACCGGTGTCGTTCCGGCGGCCACATCGCGAAAGGCAGGGTTGAGATGCTCAGGCGATTTTTCGAGGCGATCTTCCATCGGCTGTTCTTTACCTGGATGTATCGGCGCGGCAAAACTCCATGGGATACCGGCATCTCACCGCCGGAGCTGGTGGAAGCGGTCGAAGGGGTGGGCGCGCTGCCACCGGGACGCGCGCTCGATCTGGGCTGCGGCACCGGCACCAACTGCCTCTACATGGCGCGCAACGGCTGGCAGGCCATCGGCGTAGACTTCGCCGCCCCCGCGATTAGACGCGCCAAGCAGAAAGCGCGGGCGATGGGCAAGCTGCCCGGCGCGGTGCGATTCATCCATGGCGACGTCACCCATTTGGACCGGCTACCCATCGGCGCGCCGTGCTCGCTGATCCTCGATATGGGCTGCTTCCATGGCATCCTTGAAGACCGCCGCGCCGACTACGCCGCTGGCGTCACGCGCTTTGCCGCGCCTGGCGCGCTCTACTTGCTCTATGGCTTCGAGCCGCGTATGCTTGGGATGCGCCGCGTCGGCTTCACTCAGGATGATATCGAGCGCATCTTTGGCGACGGCTTCACGGTGGAGAAGGTCGAGCGCGGCACGGGTCGTGATGGCGCTCCGACGGCGTGGTACTGGCTGCGGCGTATCGAGCGCGTCTGATGACTTACCAGGAAGGAATGGCGCATGCAGTTAGGGGTCTTTCTGCCCATCTCTGGCCGTGCAACCGGGCCCGATACGCTGCGTGAGGCGGCGCGGAGCGCGGAGCGGCAGGGTTTCGACGCCGTCTGGTCGGCGGACCGTGTCGTCACGCCCTGGGAGATTCGCACGCCCTACCCCTACGCCGAGAACCACGAGTTCATCGTGCCGCCGGACCGCCCATTCCTCGACTCATTCACCTGCCTGGCCTACCTCGCGGGCTGCACCCAGACGATTACGCTGGGAATCAGCGTGCTGGTGCTGCCCTACCGCCATCCCCTCTACTGGGCGCGCGTCGCCGCCTCCATCGAGCGGCTGGCGCAGGGACGGCTGACGTTGGGCGTGGGCGTCGGCTGGATGGAGGAGGAGTTCGCCGCGCTGGGTGTGCCGTTCAAAGCGCGCGGCAAGATGACCGATGAGCAGCTTCAGATCCTCGACCTGCTCTGGACGCAGGAGCACATCAGCTTCCATGGCCAGCACTACGCGTTCGACGACGTGGCGTTCTATCCCAAGCCCATCCAGCAGCCGCGCATCCCGCTCTGGGTCGGCGGCGAGGGCGCGGCGGCGCAACGACGCGCGGGCCGCTATGGCGACGCCTGGTTCCCCTATTTCGTCAGCATCTCACCCGCCGAGCTGCGCGCTGGCTATGACAACGCCCGCCGTGAGGCCGAATATGCCGGGCGCAACGCCGATGCGGTGCGGCTGACCTGCTGCCGTCCCATTGAGGTGACGCGCGAAGCCGTACCGCAGGATGAGCGGGTGCTGCGTGGCTCGCCGGAGCAACTGATTGAGGCGCTGGCGGCCTATCGTGAGATCGGCGTCGAGCATCTGGCGCTGCAATTTATGGTACCGCGCTGGCCCGACCGCATGGAGCAGATCGAGCGCTTCGCCGCCGAGGTCATGCCGCACGTGCGCTAGCACCCGAGCGAGAAGCGACACGGGCGTATGGGCGCTAGCAGTCATCAGGAACTTACAGGATTCTGGTTGCTCAGAACCGATTGCAACAGGCTGCTGGCCGACCAGCGCATGACCTCTGCGGCCTCCTCGCGCGCGAGCCCGGCAACATCAGTAAGCCACACAAGCGCCTCAATGCCAGTGTTGATCCTTATCGCGTAGACGAGCCGCCGCAGTTCGGACTCAGCCATCCGTGCGCGGAGGGGTGCGAGCGCTTCCTCGATCCAGCCGATCGCGCGTCCTTTCCGAAGTGGTAGCTCACCGTGATGGGTGGGATCCTGTTCGAGCGACAGGCGCAGCATCGTGCGCTGTGGCCGTTCTGTATCAAGGATGAGTTGCACGAACGCCCGAATGACAATGTCGAGCCGCGCTGCCGCACCTTCGGGCGCAACCTCAGGAAGCATCGATTGCACGTCGATCTCAGGGTGAGCCGCCACGAGCAACGCTTGCTGGTTCGGAAAATAACGGTAGGCAGTGGTGCGCGAGATCGATGCCGCAGCGGCAACACTCTCGACGGTGGGCATCTCACCCTGAGCCACCAACTCACGAGCGGCAGCCACCAACGCATCGCGAGTGCGTTTCTTTTGGTGCGTTCGGCCTGCTTGCTCATAGACGATCGACATCGGTTCTCCGTCCTCCATTTCTTCGCCCTGTATATCCGAGCGATCACGGCCCTTGACACCGCGTTCATTATACAGTACTCTCATTATGGCACTGAAGTACCATTAAGAGACAATAGTACCACAAAGTGACGGGGAGGCTGAGATGGCCATGAACAAAGTCGTTTCGATTGTACGCGCAGGTGGTGAAGGTGAGAAGCTCTGGTTCTATGGTGGTGGCGTGCATACCTGGAAGGCCACCAGCGCTGAGACAGGGGGCGCCTTCCTGCTATTCGAGGATGTCATGACCAGGGGCAAGGTGACGCCTCTCCACCAGCACCCTGACGTAGACGAGACACTCTATGTGCTTGAGGGTGAGATCCTCGTGTACCTCGATGGCCAGGAACGGCAACTTGGGCCGCATGGCGTAGCAGTGGCCCCACGGGGCGTGCCGCATGCATTCATGGTTGTTTCAGAGACGGCGCGCATGCTCTTCGTTGAGACACCAGGCAGCAGCGAGGCATTCTATCGTGGTGCCAGCGAGCCAGCGACTGACGCCCTCATCGCTGCCGGTCCAGTTGATTTTGCGCGAATAGCAGCCTCGGCAGAGCGTTATGGCGGCATCGTGATTCTTGGGCCGCCTCCATTCCAGGCGAAGTGACCCACAACCCGGCCACACTTCGACTGGGTGAGATCACTGGCCAGCCAGGGTCAGAAGCCACGATCAAGCCACACTATGCTACAATCTATGGCACAGCGCTGGCCTGATCGCATGGCGCATGTCGAGCGCTTCGCCAGCGAGGCGATGCCTCATGCGCGCTAAACAGGAAATCATCGGACAGTACTGGAGAAGTCAGGATAATACATGTCGATGCCGCAGACGCCTGAGGAATTGAAGGCGTTCAACCGCCAGTTGATCGTGGATTTTCGCGCGCACGACCCGAAGCTGAAAGGACGCAGGATATTGCTGCTGACGACGACCGGCGCGCGCAGTGGCAAGCCTCACACCACGCCGATGACGTATGTGATCGACGGCGACCGCGTGCTGGTGATCGCCTCGAATGCGGGCGCGGTGCGGCATCCCGACTGGTACGTCAACCTTGTCGCCAATCCAGCGGTGACGGTCGAGCTACCCGACGAGACGTTTCAAACGCGGGCGATTGTGGCCGAGGGCGAGGAATACGACCACCTCTGGGCGCAGATCGTGGCGCAGATGCCCTTCTTCACCGACCACCAGGCGCAGATCAGCCGCAAGATTCCCGTCGTCATCCTGGAGCGCGTGAAGTCATGACAGGTGATACTACGTGCAACGCCAGATTAGAGAACCATTGGTGAATTCATACGGTCGGTTTCGCGTGCGTCAGCTTGTCTTACAGATCGATGACCGCAAGCCACTGACTCTGGAGGTATGTGAACTTACGCTCGCTGACGGCAAGGGCCAGGAAATTCCGCTCAAAATCGTTCACAACTCACGCACCGACCTCTCATGGATTACCTATGCCATCGAAGAATACTTGGGCGACCTGGACTATATGCGGATAAGCTTCGACAGAAACCAGCTCCAGGACGACGTGGAGGAGATAGACAACATACCGCAGTGGGGCAATGACAGAACTGACATGCAATGGGCTGCGATAATAGCATACGGGCAGATATCACGTCATCCGCGGCTGCGCGAGTTGATGGATGTGTACTACGAGCAGGTCAGCGAGGCGCTGCAAGACCTTCGAGCGAGTCATCCAGAAGGCATCCCCGATTTATTAGAAGGGGTTCGGGGAAAGGAGGCTGCGCGTCCCCAATTGTGGGAGTTGCCGCGATTCCTTCAGGAAAAGTCGCATGATATGCCCAAACCATGGTACATCACCAGACTGCATCGCAGTTTCAGGGATGTAGGCGATGGGCCGAAATCGCACGTCATGTGGCGGATTGAGCCAAAACTGCCCCCGGTATCCACACCTATTCTTGGAGAATTGGTCTTACAGGCCGGGCCATTTCAGGTCTTCGAGGACTTTGGCTTTTATACTCTCAATTCTATTCTCCTTACGCCATTGCGGCAGAAAGAAGACGGCCCATGGGTCAACCCAACCTACCGCATCTTCTACCAGGATGAAGCACAACAAAACGATACTCCTCCCGGGGCTGGGCCTGGCAGGCGAGATATGGGTTCACTTACGAGTCTAGATACGCCAACAACAGCACAAATCTGTAGGGCTGTTAAGCGCGTGCTGACCAAGATATGGTCATCAGCACCAGTGGATTACGACAAAATCTACGAGATGCAGCTATTAGAGCTATTAGAGGCCGGCCAGTATGACGCTGAAGAAAAGCCCGTCTACGACGCCTGGGCGGCGCTCGGCTGCCTTGATGCATCAACGGATAACCCGGACCCGTTTTCGACCCATTTACGGCAGTAGTCTTCGACGCGGATCAGCAGTAGTCCCAAACTATCAGGTGGCCGCGCGGCTTTCGCCCGCTTGCTCGGCAGGCAGGGCGTTTTGTCCGCGATAGGAGACAGCGCGCGCGCCCGGAATATGTTGCAGCACCTCGGCCAGGGTCGCGAGCGTTGACGATTCTCCCCCGCGTATGTCCAGCCGGAAGGTTGTCACGCCGTTGGCTTTATCGGGGAGCAGTTCGAGCCGCCGCAACTCCAGGTGCAGCGCGTTGACACGCTCCTCGATGGCGATCACCTGCCCTGGATGCGTCTCGGCGCGCAGGGTGATGCTCCAGCTGCGCTTGTGCGGGAAGAGGCGCCCCTCGATGGGCTTGAGCGCCAGCAGGATGCCCAGCAGGATGGCGGTGGTCGCGGCAGCAGCGAGATAGAGGCCCGCTCCGGCGGCGAGGCCGATACCCGCCACAGCCCAGACGCTCGCTGCGGTCGTCAGCCCGTGGATGGCGTTCTTGCGCAGGATGATGGTGCCAGCGCCCAGGAAGCCGATACCGCTCACCACCTGCGCGGCGATACGTGACGGGTCGAGGACGATTCGGCCCGGCTCGATCACGTCGGAGAATCCGTACGCCGAAACGATGATGATAAGCGCCGAGGCAGTTGCCACGAGGGCATGCGTGCGCAGTCCAGCGCCACGATCCAGGCGCTCGCGTTCGAGGCCAATCAGAGAGCCCAGCACTGCCGCGACGGCCAGGCGTATTATAACTTCCAGATATATAGACATAAACTAGCTCGTTCCTTCGAATTATACAAGAAAGTATAGCGCACGCAGGGACGGAAATACACTAAGCGGAGGGTTGTTCACAGCCGCAGGCATGCCTCGGCGATCGGCCAGAAGCGCGCTGCGCGAACCACAGCGTTTCTGACCGCGGACCACGCTATGGTACTAGGCAGGTGATGACGATAGACTGGGGCAATCCGCCGCTCGTCACTACGACCGTGCCTGGCAAGGAGACTTTGGAGATCGTCATCGTTTGTCTACCACCGGGTGGGAGCGTGCCATGTGTCGGCGAGAGCGTGAAGCTGGTGGGCAGCGGAAGCGGCATGGCTGACCAGTTTGCCGACCGCGTTGTGCTGGGATTGTTTATGGTCACCGTCGTCGTGGCATTGCCGCACTGGATGGTGACGCTGGTGGGGTTGATGGTCACGACGACAGGTGGTGGAGTGCCGCCAGGCCCTGGAGTGACCGTCGGCGCTCCGGGCGTCCCTGTGCCTGCTGCGGGGATATTGCCTGATGTTCCCGCGGTCCCAGGCAGCGGCGAACCATTGAGCGATGGAGGTGTACCCGTTTGAGACGTCGCATGCGCGGTTGGACTGGGGCCAGCGGACACTCGAAGCAGGCCACCAGGCGCCTGCCATCCAAGCCTCACGCCAAGCAACGCGCCACTACCGAGCAGCAGCAAGAGGAGCAACAGGAGCAACAGCGCGAGGATGAGTGGGTGGGTATGGCGGGCTGGCTTCTGTTTGTCGTCGGTCGTGGACGCGCTCGGTTTAGGGACAGGCTGTGTGGCGATACTTGCCATATTGGTAGGCTCGCCGCAATGGGGGCAGAAAGCCGGAGGAGGAGAGCCGAGGTGCTGACCGCAGACGCTACAGTAGTACACCTAGTCAACCTCCTTGCTACTCGCTGGCGAGGTTCACGAGCCAGAGTCATAGCCACTGAAGCCAGCGGCACCGATACATGCAGCGCAGAGTGTTTACGCATTCAACACAACGCTACACGAACATTCCTGATGAGCTGGAGCGACAGACATTCGGTCAACGAATTGAGTCCCATCTTATCATGACCTATTACCAACCAGCAAATGTTCTTCTCATTGTCTCATTGTCATCAGAGCAAATCGCCAGTTCGCAAGCCAGCGACAAGGGGTGAGTATACTGGAAGTAGGTGGGGCATTTTGCGGTGCAATGTTGGGCGAGATTGAGCTTCGTCGTCTGCCCTGGCTATGTCTCACAGCCGCAGGCACGCCTCGGCGGCGAGCCAGAAGAGCGCCTCGCGCCCCGAATGGGAGTCCCATTCCCGCGGACTCCACTGCGCGCCGCCGACGTCATCGCCACCGTAGAGCACCTGAGCGAAGGTCACGCCGCGGAACTGCGCCACGGCGAAGAACGCCGCCGCCTCCATCTCGACCATCAGGCAGCCCTCCGCCAGGCGCTGCTGCACCTTGGCGGGCGTCTCGCGATAGATGGCGTCGGTCGTCCAGGTCTTGGCGGTCAGATAGCCGACCTCGTGTGCCTGCAAGGTCGCTTCGAGCGCAGTGACGCCCTCGGGGCTGGGCGCAACCTCGCGGCCAGCCGGCAGATAGTGGTACGATGTGCCCTCGTCGCGGATGGCGGAGAGCGGTATCAGCGGATGCCCCATCGCGATGCTGCTATCAAGCACACCACAGCCACCACAGGCGATGAACTTGCGGCAGCCCAGCGCGATCACCTCTTCGAGCATAGCGGCGGCCAGCGGTGCGCCGACGCCCGGATGGAATATCGCCAGCCGCTTGCCCTCGAACTCCATCTCGTAGACGGGGTGCGTGCCCATCTCGCTGCGTAGGTGCTTGACGACGCGCATCTCCTGCTGCTGGCTGAGCTGGGTGATAACCTCGTTGAAGAAGCAGAGCACCGCATGCTCCGGCACGTCACGCGGCTTGATGAGCCGTGACGGCTCCAGCACGCCCTCTGGCGCATCGTCGAATTCGAGGATGGGATAGTCGCGCGAGACAAAGTCGGTCATGTGGCATTCCCTGTAACATGTAGCTGGCGACTAAAGTCGCGCCTGAACGGCCTGCGGCTACGAAGTCCGCCGTCGCGGACTGATGTTTCCATGGCGAGTAGCGGAGCAAACCAGCTTCGCGGCATAAATGCCGCGGCTAACCTGTCCCAAGTGCAGATGCTGGCCAGCGCTGTGACTCGCTCACCTCAGGATTAGCCGCAGGGCTTCAGCCTACGGCCTGTTCACTCCGCCACAAACGCTGCCCTCAGCGACCGCCAGCCGCCATCATCCGCCCGCACTGGCGCCGCCAAGAATCGGCGTCTGCGTCTTGCCCTGGCCCGCGATGCCCGGCTCCGTCATCGCCTCCGGCTTCAGAATCTCCGCCAGATCGGATTCCGGCAGCAGGTTACGCTCGCGCACGATGTCGCGGATGTCGCGGCCCGTCTGAATCTGCTCCTTGGCAATCGCGGCGGATGCCTCGTAGCCGATGTAGGGGGCTAGCGCCGTCACCAGACTCGCGCTCTTGAACGCATACTCCTCGGCGCGGTTGGCGTTGGCCTTGATGCCCACGACACAGCGTTCCGTGAAGGTCGCCATCGCGTTCTTGAGGATCGTGAACGACCAGAGCACATTATGGATGATGACCGGCATCATCACGTTCAGCTCGAGCTGGCCCGCCTGCGCGGCGTAGCTGACCGTCGTATCGAAGCCGAAGACCTGGAAGCAGACCTGGTTCAGCATCTCCGCCATCGAGGGATTGACCTTGCCCGGCATGATCGACGAGCCAGGCTGCACCGCTGGCAGCACGATCTCGTAGAAGCCGGTGGCGGGCCCCGACGCCAGCAGCCGCAGATCGTTGGCAATCTTGGTCAGGTCGCTCGCCAGCACCCGCACCGCACCGGAGACCTCCAGGAATGACGACATGCTCGGCGCGATCTGCACCAGTGACTCCGCGCGGCGGAAGGCAAAGCCCGTCAGTTCGCTGAGATGCTTGACCATCGCGTCGATATAGGCGGCTTCGGCGTTCAGCCCGGTGCCGACGGCCGTGCCGCCGATATTCAGCTCCAGCAGGGTATTGCTGGCGTCATGGATGCGCGCGACATCGCGGCGCAGCGTCAGCCCGTAGGCGGCGAACTCCTGGCCGAGGCGGATCGGCGTCGCGTCCTGCAGATGGGTACGGCCCGATTTGACGATGCCGTCGAACTCGCGCCCCTTCGCCTCGAAGGCAGCGGCCAGCTCCTCCAGCACGGGCAGCGTGTTGCGCACCACCAGCATCGTCGCTACGCGCATTGCCGTCGGGAAAGTGTCGTTGGTGGACTGCGCCATGTTGACGTGGTCGTTGGGATGGACCAGCTTATAGTCGCCGCGCTTGCCGCCGAGAATCTCGATGGCGCGGTTGGCCAGCACCTCGTTGGCGTTCATATTGTGTGAGGTGCCCGCGCCTGCCTGATAGACATCCACCACGAAGTGCTCGTGCCACTGGCCATCCAGTATTTCGTCGGCGGCCTGGACGATAGCCTTGGCAATGTGCGCGTCGAGACGGCCCGTGTCACGGTTGGAGAGCGCCGCCGCCTTCTTCACCAGCACTGTCGCCCGAATCATCGCCGGGTGGGCGCGCATGCCGCTGATAGGATAGTTCTCGACGGCACGCTGTGTCTGCACGCCATAGAGCGCCTCGGCTGGCACCGCTTTATCGCCGAGTGAGTCGTGCTCGATGCGTACATCCTGTTGCTGTGAATCGCCGTTTGTCATCGCTCTGTATGCCTCCTGCCGTGGCTACGCTGCTCCGGCAATGTCGGGAAGATGGGGAAATACCGAGAGCCAGTCCTATCTTACCACGGCGAGGCAGGGCAAGGAATGAGCGCGGGTCTATCGCTGATGAAAGGCTGGCGTGGAGCGATTCTCCCCACCGCTCGCCCACGCGAGATGCGTCCCACTCAGGATGGTACGCGCGACGAGGGCTGCATCGTCGTAGGTGGGAACATGGCCGCAGCCGGGCAGGGTGAGCCAGCGGGTCCGCGGCGGCAACTCATCGCGAAACCGTGCGAGACGCGGCAATAATACGCGGTCGCGTCCGCCCCAGGCAACCGTCACGGGAACATCGATCTGGCGGCCGTCCGCAAAGCTCTCGCGTGTCGTAGCGCGGAAGGTCGGCTCGAAGCCGGGCGCCTGCACGAAGGTTCGCACAGCTTCCAGCGCCGCGCTCGGAGGGAGACGCCATGGCCGCCCAATCAGATGCGCCAGGAACAGCGTGCGGCCGATGGACGAGGCCAGGACGGTTGGGGCAACGGGGAGCAACGTCCGCGCCAGCCAGCGCGAGACCCGGAACAAGACGATGTCGTAGCCCGGCGCCCGACGGCGCCAGAGGCCCGCTGGCGAAAGCGCGACCACGGAGCGCGCCCGTCCCAGCTTCGCCAGCTCCAGCGCCGTCCACCCGCCGAGCGAGTTGCCCGCCAGGTGCGCCGTCTCGATACCCAACTCGTCCATGAAGTCCGCCAGCGCCCGCGCGAAGCCCGCGGCGTCCGGCGTGTCGTCGTTCAGGACAGGCGAGTCGCCATGCCCTGGGAGGTCCACAGCAATCACGTCATAGCGGGATGTCAGCATGGGCAGGACTGGATCCCAAATGCGCAGGCTGCTGCCGATGCCGTGGAGCAGCAGCAGCGGCTCACCCTGTCCGCTCCGCTCGTAGTGGATAGCGCCATTGGCGCTCATGCGCTGTCGCGCCACATGCTCTATCGCATTCTCGTTGGCAGACGCAGACATGGGTAAGCCCTCCTCTCTGGCCGTAGCCGCCTCAACCGCAGGCTACTTCCGCGCCGCCGCATGTTCAGGTGTGTCACTGGGGGCCGTTTCCTGTGCGCGCTCGGCGTCGGAGCGTACCAGCAGCGGCATCCCGGCCCACGCATCTCGGACGCTCGGCGTCCATCCAGTCGCCGCTTTGAAGCGGCTATTGGAGACGCGCTGGCTGCGACTCAACGACTCTGTGCCAGGGCCGCCCGCCAGATTCATCAGCCACGCTGGCAGAGGGCGCAGGCGCTTGCGCCCGACGGCGGCGGCGATGGCGGCGGCGATCTCGGCGCGACGCAGGGGATGGTCGTCCACGATGTCGTAGACGCCCGAGTCACCCCGTTCGAGCGCCATCACGAGCGCGTTCGCGGCATCGTCAACCCAGACCAACGGCATGTAGCCCTCTGGGCGTCCGGGCACGGGCGCGAAGCCCAGGCGCGCGATATGAAGCTGGTCCTGGGCTGAGGGCGCGTCTGGACTGTAGAGCGCGCCCATGCGCAGCGAGAGGCCACGGCGCCCGTCACCCGCCGCAGCGAAGCGCGCAACCTCGGCCTCGGCATCGAGCGTGGTTTGTTCAATCGCGGTTGGCGCCGCTGGGGTGTTCTCCGCGTCAATCCACTCGCCGCCGCGGTCAGGATAGACGAGGGCAAAGCTGGGATAGACGAACGTCTTCACAGACGGGGAGGCAAGCGCCGCCGTGACGAGCGCGCGCGTGCCATCGCGACGAATGCGGTCGTTCTCGGCCCAGGCGGAAAGCCGCCAGGCGCGTGACGACGGCGGGATCTTCGTCGCCAGATGGAACACCGCATCGGCGTCCCGGAGAGCCATTTGTAGCGAAACCAGGTCAAAGAGATCGGCGTCTACCGGCTCCGCTCCGAGCCGACGCAGCAGCGCGGCATTTTCGGGTGAGCGGCTGAGGCCACGGACGGTATGGCCAGCGGCGACGAGACGCCGGACGACGGGGCGCCCCAGGACGCCCGTTGCGCCAGTAACGAAAACCTTCATGTTTCTTCCTTCCTCTCTTTCCTTCTTCCGCCCGCGTCCAGGCCCTCCGATGGGTTAGCTGCGGAGGTGCTCCTGGAACCACGCGAGCGTTTTGTCGACGGCGCGCTGGTCCACGCGCTTGCTGAGACCCGCCACGAGGTCCGCGACGGTCTGCCCGCTGAGCGACCTGCGCCACGCCATCTCGGCGCGCAGCATTGTGGCGTTGATGGTGCAGGGCAGACGGTAGACCGCTGGCTCGAGTCCCGCGGGACCACGCTGGCGAATCTCGCTGCAGCGGAAGGCTGGGTCGCGCCCCTCGATGGCGTCCACAACATCGAGCATGGTGATCTCGGCGGCGGGACGCGCGAGCCGGTAGCCGCCTCTTGGACCGGGAACCGACACCAGAATGTTGGCGGCGGTCAGCGCCTGGAGGTGCTTGATGAGATAGCTTTCAGAGACGCCATGGTACTCAGCGAGCGCCTTGCCCGGCAGCACCATGCCAGCGGGAATCACCGCCAGCAGCGCGGTGCAATGCAGTGCCCACTCGACGCCATCGCTCAGCTTCATGTACTCCCCCAGACCAGCCCTCTTTGGCTCACGCACGCGTATGTCTACCACACACAATCAATGATAATCGTTATCCAGGATAAATGCAATCCACAATTCAGGTTCAAGAAGTTCCACCTGCCTGACCGCACAGCCGACAACTGGACTTTCCGCCAGTGCGTGTGCCAAGCGCGTCGTGGTACGATGCCATAGCTATCAGGAGAAACTGCGCACTTATAACTAGAGCAATGACATGTACTACCCCTGAGAGGACACGCCCCGGATGATTGGACACGGAGCAATGCGCGGCGGTGGCGGAGGTGGACGCTTCAATCGCATGTCGCGCTATCAGATGGAGGAGCCGACCCGCAAGGCGGATATGAAGACGGTGCGGCGGGTGGCGGCGGCATTCAAGCCCTATCGCAAAGAGGTCGCCATCGTGCTGCTGGCGATCATGGTGGTTAGCGCGCTGGGCATCGTCAACCCGTATATGCTCAAGTTCGCCATCTCGATTGGCTTTGCCCAGCAGAACTTCAAGCTACTCTGCCTTTTCGTCGGCGTTATGGTCATCACGCCGATTATCACCGGCATGATCGGCGTCGGCCAGACCTGGCTCAATACCCGCGTCGGTCAGAACGTGATGCGCGACCTGCGCAACCACCTCTACGGCCATCTGCAACGGATGCCGCTCAAGTTCTTCACCGATACCCGCACCGGCGAGATTCAGTCGCGCCTCTCGAACGACATCGGCGGCGTGCAGTCCGTCGTCACCGATACCGCCACCTCGGTCGTCTCGAATATCACCATCGCGCTCTCGACCATCGTCGGCATGTTCTTTCTCGACTGGCGGCTGACACTGCTCTCGCTGGGGCTGCTGCCGCTCTTTCTCTGGATGACCTATCGCATCGGCAAGGTGCGGCGCGCCATCAGCAAGGATACGCAAATCTCGCTGGCGGAGCTTTCGGCGATGGTGGAGGAGACGCTCTCGGTCAGCGGCGTGCTGCTCACCAAGACGTTTGGCCGCCAGAAGCAGGAGATCGCGCGTTTCGGCAAGGAAAACGAGAAGCTGGTTGGCCTGCAAATCCGCCAGCAGATGATTGGCCGCTGGTTCATGATGTTCATAGGGGCATTCTTCTCGATTTCGCCAGCGCTGGTCTACCTGCTGTATGGGTACCTCGCATTTGGTCCCGGCCACACCCCCAGCGGGAATATCGCTGAGCAGATCGGCACGCTCGTCGCCTTCACCACGCTACAGAGCCGCCTCTTCTTCCCGATTGGCCAGCTGCTGAGCGTGCAGGTCGAGATTCAGGGCGCGCTGGCGCTCTTCGACCGTGTCTTTGAATACCTCGATATGCCCCACGCGATCACCGATAAGCCCGACGCGCTCGCGCTCGACCCGGAGACGGTGCGCGGCGAGGTGGCCATGGACCACGTGACGTTCCATTACCGGCCCGACACCGAGCGGCCCGCGCTGGACGACATCTCATTCGAGGTGCGGCCGGGTCAACTGACGGCGCTGGTGGGGCCGAGCGGCGCGGGCAAGACGACGATCACCTATCTTGTGCCGCGCCTTTATGACGTGGAGCGCGGCGCGGTGACGATTGACGGCCACGACGTGCGCGACATGACACTGGAAAGCCTGGGCGAGGTCATCGGGATGGTCACGCAGGAGACGTATCTCTTCCACACGACCATCCGCGAGAACCTGCGTTACGCCAAACCCGACGCCAGCGACGAGGAGCTGGAGCGCGCGGCCCGGGCGGCGGCCATCCACGACCGCATCGTGGAGCTGCCCGAGAAGTACGATACCGTCGTGGGCGAGCGCGGCTATAAGCTCTCCGGCGGCGAGAAGCAGCGCATCGCCATTGCCCGCGTTATCCTGAAAGACCCGCGCATCCTGATTCTGGACGAGGCGACCAGCGCGCTCGATACGCACTCCGAGCGGCTGATTCAGGCGGCGCTGGAGCGGCTGATGGTGAACCGGACGACGATTGCGATTGCCCACCGGCTCTCCACAATTCTGGCCGCCGACCAGATTCTGGTGGTGGATGGCGGGCGCATCGTCGAGCGCGGCACGCACGCCGAACTAATCGAGCGCGACGGCCTCTATGCCCGGCTCTATCGCGAGCAGTTCCGCGAAGCCGCCGCAGTAGAGGAGGAGACGCTGGCCGGGCTATCGTAGCGCCCGGCCGCAGCGTTTGTAGCCCGGCTACACGCCGCGTGTGGCCCAGGCGGTGATGACCAGCGCCGCCAGCGCAATCAGCAGCGGCCAGCCCAGCCACCAGGTGAGCGGCGGGTGATCGTCACCCACGGGCATCTGGCGGCGCAGCGCGTCCCACACGCCGATGCCCGCCGCCGTCAGCAGCAGCCCGACGATCCAGATAATCGCCATGGCCGCGCCCTGCGGAGTGACCGAGAAGAAGGGCATGACGAAGACGGCCAGGAAGAAGCCCGCAACCGCCGCAAGCTGAATCGCCTCGCCCAGCCGGAAGCAGAAGCGGTCGCGCCCTGTGACCTCCAGCAGCTCGTCGGGAATCGCATCATCGGCGTCGTGCGGCTCGCGAATCGCGGTGATGCGTGTGAGCACAGGCAGCACGCAGACAAAGGCAATCGCGGCCAGCACGCGCGCGGCGATCAGAATGCCGCTGGGCGATTTGACGGGCGCGTTGGCAATCGTCAGCGCGTTGAACTGCTGCGCGATGGCGGTAAGCGCGAGCGTCAGGGAGATCGCCGCGCCAGCCAGCAAGCGCGCGCCCCGATCGGCGGCGACGCGCGTGAGCGGGGTTGGCGTCAGCCAGCCGACAAACAGGCGCGCCAGCGGCAGCCCCAGGAGCAGCGCGCCCTCCGCTATCAGATCGCCTTTCAGCCCAATCGCCGCCACCAGCGGATTGCCGGGCACCGGCAGCATCACCAGCGCCAGCGCGGGCGCGAGGATCGCAACGACGCTGCTGAGCGTCAGCGCGGACTCACTCACACCATCCGGCACAATCGTCTCACCCTGCCAGGACTCGCGCAGGTCGGCGAGGAGATCGCTTTTCTCGCCACCCGCCGCGCCGCCAGCGACCGCGCGTACCATGAGCAGCGCCACGCCCGCGACCACTGTCACCAGCAAGCCCGGATAAATCAGCACCGCCAGTGCAAAACTCAACACCCCGTTCATCGGCTACGTTCCTCCTGGGAGTCGTCTATTGCTGCGACTGGCCGCGCGGTCCGGCTTTACGGGCGCCCTGCTTCGCCGCCTTGCGTTCGCTGACAGGCGCCTTCTTGGCAGACGTGTCCGCTGTGTCCGCGGCTGTCTCGTCGGCTACGGTTGCCTCCGCCATCGCGCCATCGCCATCGGCCGACGTCACCGCTTCTTCGGGCGTCGCGGCGTTGTCGTCGGCGCCGTCAGGGGGTATCGTGTCCTCGGGGCCGCCGTCATCGTCGCCCTCGTCTTCATCGTCGTCCACTTGCGCCTCGAGGTATTCGTCATCCTCATCGATCCCGCCGATGAGCTGACTACCCGCTACCTGCGTCCAGGACGAGGTAAAGGCGGAGGCAAGGTCAACCCAGACGACCGCTGGCTCTTCCAGCGCCGCGCTCTCCATGCCCACACCGGTCAGCGCTTCCTCGCCGCTGGTCTCCAGTGTCACCGCGGTGCGGCGGGTTCCCAGGCGGAGGAGCAGCACCGTGCCCGCCAGCACCACCGCCGCCAGCCAGAAGATGCCGGGGAGCCACTGGCTATTCCCGGTCGTGTAGCCGAACGATATGACACGCAGCACATCGTTCGCGGCGCCCTCGGGCGTTATCTGATCGACCGCGAAGAGCGCGCCCATATTCAGGAAGGTCTGGGGGAAGATCCCCAGCGCGATGCCAATCACTGCCAGCGCCGCGCCAGGCAGCTCCAGCAGCTCCGAGGCAGAGGTGCGCGCGGGCTTCTCGGTCTCATCGCCCGCCAGTTCATCCGGGTCCGCCTTGAAGGCCAGCACCGTCGCCCGAATGAGCGCCAGCGCGAAAAGCGCATCGCCCAGCCACGCGAGGCCGAGCAGCGGGATGCCCAGTTTCGTTCCGGCGAGCGTGCCCGCGGTGATCTGGTGACGCGCGATGAAACCGCCGAAGAACGGGACGCCAAGCGCGGTGGCTGCGCCGACAGACCAGGCAAGAAGGTTGAGCGGGCGTGACGCCAGACCAAATGGCGCCGGGCCAGCCCCATCAGGCTCATCGTCCGCCGTGACGATCCCGCCCGCGACCAGCGCAGCCGTCATCGCGCCGATACCCACCACGCTGGTCGCCAACAAGACGACGATGCCGACCGCGGCGGCGGGCTGCGACGATCCGAGGGCGAACAGCCCCCAGCCGACCTGCGCGGTCGCCAGCAGCGCCACCAGCGTGCGCCCATCGCGGCGGCCAAGCGCCAGCAGGCCAGCGATAGCAATGGTCAGCGAACCGAGCACCGCCAGCGCGATGCCCCCGGTGATCGGCGGCGTCACCGCGCCAATCTCCGGCCAGAGTCCGCTGGTGGTCGCCTGCAGCGCGCTCCAGATACGCGCGCCGACAAAGACGACGACCGGCAGCGTCAGCGCCAGCAGCGCGCCAAACCCGGACGGCGTGGCAAACGCGGCCCGTCGGCGCACCCACGCGACGAAGGGATAGCCGCCGCCTGCCAGCGAGAGTGTTATCGCCAGCAGGATGATCTGCAACGGCGAGGCGGCGGAATGGCCCGCCAGCCCGTAGAAGGTGTGATCTTTAGTGGTGATCGCGACGAGCAGCAACAGCAGCACCGTCAGCGCTGGCCCAAGCAGCATCGCAATCAGGCCGCGATAATCGAGATTACTGCTCTCGGCGCCCTGCTCGCCCAGATACCATGTCAGCGCCACCAGCGCCAGCCAGACCAGGCCAAGCCAGAGCAGGTTATCGGAGAAGACCAGATGGAGCGCGCAGACTTCGAGGCCAATCACCAGGCCAAGCTCGGCCAGCATCCGTCCATACGAGCCTTCCGACCGGCCCGCATCCATCCAGACCAGCCAGAGCAGCAACGGCACGATCAGCGCCGCGATGCCCCAGGCGCTGTAGAAGGATAGGCCATCCGCGCGGAAGACCGGCGCGAAGGGTGTGGCGCTATTGCCCGCGAAGGCGAAACGCAGCGGCGTGGAGAATGCGAGATCAGAGCTAAGCAGAATCAGCCCGACAATTGGCGCGGCCGCCGCCAGCCCAGCCAGGGCGAACGCGACCGGCGACGGCAGGCGGAACGTGGTGACTCGCGAAAGAATGACAAGAAGAATCGCGACGACGGCCGGTGCGAGCGTCATCAAGCCAAAAAGTAATGTAAGCGACACAGGCCGTGGCCTCCCTTATGCCGAGCGGCAAATAGCGTCGGCGCCCCACGATCATCCGCGAAAAAGCATCCATAGCGCGGCCAGGAATCCATGCCCAGACTGGCGGAGGCGCACGCAGGGAGTATAACATGGTGCGCCTTTCGGCACAACCAGCATAGGCGATAGCAGCATATTCGGGCTACCATCCAGCGTTGCCTGATTGCCTCATAATGGTGAGAATCATGCGGCGTAGGGTGTAGTTCTGGATAGATAGAAGGAGGACTTTATGACGACACCGCCGCCGTCTGGCTCTTCTCCCGTCCCAGCGACCTCGCGCGTCTACGAGCGCCAGCTGGCAACTCAAAGCTTCCTCTGCGCCAGCGTCGCTGTCGTGCTTGGTCTCATCTGGGGGCCAATCATGTGGATCATCGCAGTCGCGCTGCGCCCACCTCAACCCAGTAGCCCTGACTATAATGCCCTTGAGACCGCTACTCTCCAGCATGATGCCGCGCTAGAGATGTGGATTATTTTGATCGTCAGCTTTCTGCTGGTTCTCGCATTTATGATACTAGGCATCGTTCTGGGGCGACGGGCGCTGCGATTCGCGAATGGTGAGCAGATGGCATCGCGGCTGGATAAGTGGGGAGGCGTCAGTCTGGTAATAAGCCTCCTAAGTGTAGGTTGTCTCCTGCTTGAATATTTCGCGCCAGGCATCTTCAGGTCATTAGTCTTCGTCCCATATATCGTCATCCAACTCAGTGTCGTTCTCTTCATTGCGCTGGCCGCAGCGGGCGCGATGAGCGGCTTCATCCTGAGCGAGATGGCGGCGCGCGCAACGGTGCGGGCGCGCGTTAGCCTGGCGGAGTCGGCGCTGATGGTGTTGTCGTGGTTTCTGTTCGTGGCGCTGCTCGCGCAGGTCATCATCACGTCTTACTCTCATCTCGTCTTTTGACGCACATGCCGGGCGGATTCACAACGATTTGCCGCCATTATTCCCGTGTGAGAGGAGAACACTGCGGTGACACTTCCCTCTTCTGACCACACTTCTTATCCTCAAGAACCCAGCCAGCAGATGTCTGGGCGATGGCTGACCGTGATCAGCGCCACCTTCGGCGGCGTTGCCCTCGCCGCTTCGGCCCTATGGATGCTGGCCATGGGGATCACCGCGTCTGCGCTTCGCCCTGCCGAGCTGAGCGCTTTTCCCGCCTATCGGGGCGATGTCACACCATTTCAGCAGGCGGCCCTCGCGCGCATGACGGCCATCGTGATCGTCACTTTCCTGGCCATCATGGCGCTCGCGACACTGGCAATTATTCTGGGACGCCGGGCGCGCCGAGAATCGGGCAATGAGGCGGCGCTGGCGTGGCTGGAAAAGTGGGCCACGGTCTGCCTGATCGTCGGCCTCGCTGGTCTGGGCTTCATGGTGCTATTGGGCCTGAGCTCCCTCCCGGCGATTGTGTCGTTCCGCCTGCACCTGCCCCCATCCATCAACCAGTTGCTCGACATCGTTTTATACCGGTCTCAGGACATCATCCAGGTGATCGTTGCGATCACGGCGGCGAGCGCGATGGGATGCTTCATCCTGAGCGGGATTGTCGCGCGCCGGGGACAGCGCTGGCACACGCCTATCGATCTGGTAGTGGCGGCGCTGATTCTGCTGCTATGGTTTGCGAGCACAGCATGGCTGGCGCGGTTTATCGTGGGTTTCTACCTGCACCTGGTCTGGTAAGCGCACGCGATCCGCCCCCCCTTGCGGGTGGTCGCTATACTGGTGGCACTACCCGTGCGAGGGTGACACTGGCGTCATCGCTCGCCTGATTTCGCTGTGGAGGTCGGTGCATGGCTGTCTCGCCCCAGGGTTTCTGTGAAACGCCGCCCGGTTCGCGCTATCCGCTGCTCCCCGGTATCCGCTCGCGCATGGTGCGCACCTCGCGCCTGAGACAGCATATCTATGAGAGCGGCCCAGCCACTGGCGAGACCCTCGTGCTCATCCACGGCAACATGGCCTCCGGGCGCTTTTTCGAGGAGCTGATGGCGGCGCTGCCGGCGTACCACATCATCGCGCCGGACCTGCGCGGCTATGGGGCGACGGAGCCGCTGCCGACGAACGCGGCGCGAGGTGTCCGCGACTACTCCGACGACATTTACGCCCTGGCCAGGACGCTCCGGCTGGGTCGATTTCATCTGCTGGGGTGGTCGCTTGGCGGCGTCATCACGATGCAGTATCTGCTCGATCATCCGCAACAGGTGCGGACGCTGACGCTCCACGCGACCGGTTCGCCCTATGGCTACGGCGGCACCCGCGACGCCGAGGGAACGCCAAACCACCCAGACCATGCGGGCAGCGGCGGCGGGCTGGTCTATCCGCAGGTGGCGGAGCGCTTCGGCGCGGGCGATGCCACCGCCAGATCACCGTTTACCGCGCGCTACTCGTTGCGCAACGTGGTGGTGCGGCCGTCGTTCCGCTTCGCGGCGGAGCGGGAGGATATTCTGGTCGAGCAGATGCTGATGATGCGCATCGGCGAGCAGCACTATCCCGGCGATAAGGTGACCTCGCCCAACTGGCCGTACGTCGCGCCGGGGGTCTATGGTCCCAACAATGCGCTCTCACCGCGCTATCTCAACCTGGCTCCATTGGGAGAGATACGCGATGGGCCGCCGGTGCTCTGGGTGCGCGGCGGCGATGACGTGATGGTCAGCGACGCGGCGCAGCTCGATCCGGCGGTGCTCGGGCGCTATGCGATACTTCGCGGCTGGCCCGGCAGGCGTATCTTCCCGGCGCAGCCCATGCTGACGCAGATACGGACGCTGCTGGACCGCTACGCCAGCAACGGCGGCGCGTATCGCGAGGTGGTTCTACGGAACTGCGGCCACGCGCCGATGCTGGAGCAGCCGGAGCAGTTTCTCACGCACCTGCGCGCACTGCTGGACCCACACATGGGGGGAACCGCATGAGCCAGTCGTCTCTCGCCCGAACCTCCGACGCGGCTGTGTCATTTACCCGCCGCTATGCACGATACATCTTCTGGTTGCTCTGGCTGGCAAATTTTATCAATTATGCTGACCGCTATGCGTTCTTAGCCATTGGCGACCATGTGCAGACCGAGTTCAACCTCTCGGATACGCAATATGGCTTGTTGGCGACCTCGTTTCTGTTCGTGTATACGCTGAGCATTTTGCCCATGGGCCTGTTAGCGGATCGCGTCAAGCGCAAGAACGTTGTGGCGGGTGGTATCACCTTTTGGAGCATTGTGACGACCTTCACGGCGCTCGCTCCGAATTACGGCTTCATCTTCGCGACGCGAGCAGCGCTGGGTTTGGGTGAGGGTACGTACTTCCCCGCGAGCACATCCATGCTAGCATCGAGCTATCCTGCCAAAGACCGCGCGAAAGTGATGAGCCGTTGGAATACGGGGCTGCTTGTTGGGTTGGCTGTTGGCTTTGTCGGCGCTGGTGTGCTCTACGGCGTGTTCAATGATCAGTGGCGCCCGGTATTTTACGTGTTTGGCATCCCTGGACTGTCCCTGGCTCTGTTGATTTTTCTCTCGAAGGAGCCGCCACGTCACGCCGATGATGAAGTCAGCGCTGAAACGGCGTTGGCGCGTGGCGGTGTGCGTGGCATCTGGCGCAACATCGTGGAATTGTGGAGGATTCCCTCGCTGCGCATTGTCGTCGTGCTGCAGGCATTGAGCTTCTTCGTGTTCGGCGCCACGCTCGTCTTCATCGTCCCACTCTTTGATCGGCAGTTTCAGGGCCTTGCCGTTTCGCCAACGACGTTGGTGGGCGTTGGCACTGTGGTTGGTGGGATTATCGGTTTGCTTGCCGGTGGCGCCATTGCTGATGCCCTTATCAAGCGTAATCCGGGCGCGCGCGTGCTGGTCAGCGGCTGGAGCTTCATCCTCGCGGTGCCATTCTTCGTGGCGTCGATCCTCGCCATCGTGTTCGACTTTGGCCTGTCGGTCAACGTGCGCGTATTTGGCATCTTCACACCGCTGTTCATCATCACCGTCGCGCTGTTGCAGGTGAATTCCGGCCCATTGACGGCGGTATCGCAAGATGTGGTGGCTCCGCTGAAACGAGCTGCCGCGGTAGGTCTCACGTTGTTGCTCTCGCACTTCTTCGGCGATCTCTTCGCCCCAACCATCGCAGGCGCTCTGAGCGATTTCCTCAGCAGCAACGCCTTCTTTAACGCGTTGGGCATCACGCATAGCAATTCCCCTGGCTACGCCTTCTTGATCATTGGGGTGCCGGTGCTACTCGTGGCGGGCATCGTAGGTATTTGGGGCGCTCGCTTTGTGCAGGGAGACGAAGCGGCGGCCCGAGCAGGTGACTAGCAGACGCCACCTGCTCCTATTTTCCCTGCTGATCGGCGAAGCGGTCACGGGCGGCAAAGGCGTCTACTGCCGAGGGCCATTGATAGGGGGCGCTGACGACGACGACACGCTCCGGGTCGGCGACATCGCGCGCGAGCCAGTGCCCGCCGTTATGTCCGCCTGCCTCGCAGGCCACCCACATCTCGAAGCCGGACGCGCCGGGGATATTGCGTAGCTCGAAGTCCGCCATCTCCCAGTGGCCATCCTTGCAGCGCAGCTTCATACCAGCGAAATCTTGCATCATGTCACCCTCACTCTCGCGCCGGAGAGGAACATTCGTTCACTGTTCGCCAGTATAGCATGTCGGCGCGGCGCTACGTAAGCTGGTAGGACAACACGTACGCCCCTGAATCGGCGATGATCCAGAGGCGCGCGGTGATGATAATCGTTTTCGTCGGCCAACCCTATTGCTGTGGTGGGTAGCTCCCAGATTCCGGGGGATACTGGCCCGGCTGCGGTGGCTGTTGTGGTGACTGTTGCGGTGGATAACCGGGATAGCCGCCCTGCGGCTGTTGTGGATAGCCTGGCTGCGGTGGTGGATAGCCGCCCATCGGCGACTGATAGAACGATTCCTGATAGGCTTGCTGCGCCATCGGCGCGCGACCCTTGCCCGCCGCGCCGCCAATCGCGCCGACGCCCAGCGCAATCGCGCCGGCCAGCAGCAGCAGCAGGAATTGGCCACCGATAGTGACCGCCAGCATCGTCGTCTCGGTATAGCGGAATGTCGTCTGCGTGCCCATGTCGATAATAGCCTGATTGGCCGTATTGGTGAGTTCTGGCAGATGCGGAATGGTGAGCAGAACACTGGCGATGCCGCTCAGTAACGAACTGATGATACCTGTCCACATACCCGCCAGCAGGCCCGTGCTGACCTTGCCTGACTGCGACGAGGCGCGGAATCCGGCAAAGAAATACGCGGCGAGCCCGATGATAATGCTCAAGATGGTGAAGACAAGCGCGCCGCCCCTGAAGGCGTCCTTGGCGAATTGTCCCGCAATGCCGGACGCGATCAGGATAACACCGAGGATAACACCGAACAGCAGCCCGATGCGAAAAGCGGACACCTTCTTCGCTGGCTGCGCTGGTTGGGTTGGCTGCACTGGCTGCATTGGCTGCATGCAAAGACCTCCCTGACGATGTGCGCGGCAAATGGGCGCGAACTGTCTCGCCCGCTACCGCGCATCCCTATGCCTTCATCCTAGCTGACGGCACGCCGTTTGACAAGGCACGTCATTCGGCAGGCGGCTGGTTGGCGGCGCCATCCGCGGCGGGCGCATTCTCTGGCCCCGATGATAGTGGCGGCTGCGGCGCGATGGATGTCTGGCCCGCGTCGGCTGTGCGATAGTAGTCCGGTGGAGGCGGGTATGATGGCGGCGTGTTGCCCGGTGGCTGCGGGAGCTGCTGTGGCAGTGGAGCGTAGGGGGCGGGCGCTTGATAAGGTGTTGGGCTTACTGGATAACCACCATAGGTGGGATACCCGGCGATGGGAGGATAGGCCGGATACATGCCATAGGTGGCAGGCAGCACATACGCCGGAACAGCCGTGTCAGTCATCTCAGGCAGCGGCGCACGGTTGGAGCCAAGCGCGCCAGCCCATGCGCCCAGTCCCAGGCCAATCGCACCGAAGATCAGCTGCTGGGTGAGCAGTCCGGCCAGCTGCGCGGGCAGAGCGGAGCCATCGTGCGTCGAGGCGACCACGCCGCTCACCGTGCCGTCGGCGTGCAGCAGGAGCGAGATGATGATGGCGAACACGATCCAGATGATGCCGCTCAAGAGCGCCACGCGGAAGCCCGCGCCCGCCCCGCCGCCGCGACGGCCATTCACGTACGCGGTGAGCCGACCCGCGTGCCAGCAGAGCAAGAGGCTGATCGCGCCCGTCACGATCATCGAGCCATAGGCGATGAGCATCACCGGGACAAGCAGGCCAATCAACGGCAAGGGATTGCCGCCGCCCGAATCCAGCCGCGCCAGCGACCAGCGCATGCTCTCGATGGTGGAGATGTTGGCGCGCGCGGCTGAGGCGGAGATCAGCACCTGCAGCGCGGCGAAGAGTCCGCTGACGATGCCAAGATTCCAGCCAATGGATCGCGCCTCTGAGCGGTTGTTCATGCCTGCTCCTGAGTTCGTAGGACTACTGGGATGGGCGCTCGCGGCGCGAGAAGTTGCCGGGCGCGCTCCACACCTCCCTGGGAGCGTATCGCCACACCATACGCCGCGTCAAGCGCAGCGGACCTCACTCCCCAGCCGACCCTGACCGCAATGATTCAATGTTCACCCGTCTAAAACCAGGTTTCTGGGCGCAAGAGATGGCGCTTGAGCGGCTCATACTTGAACGAGATGCGATGCTGGGCGAACTCGTCTGGGAGTGGCGCCAGCGGCTGTCTCCAGAACCACGGCTTGATGAAGCGCTCGGTGGGCTCGCGCTGGAGTGCGGAGCGCCACTCCTTGCGACATTCGGGCGAGGTGGCGGAACTGCGCGACCAGAGCAGGTGGAAGATATTCGCCTCCGCGATCATGCGGGCCAGCTCGACTTCATAGTTTGCCCCGGCTTCAAGTTTCTCATCAGTGTAGACGGTGATGCCAAAGCGGTGGTATTCCTCGCAGGCCTGGCGGAATGCCTCGCGGTCGCGGTGGCTGTAGGAGATGAAGACCGCGTCGTAGATGTTGCTGCTGACGATCATGCCTCGTGGCGCGCCGACGGCGAGGTGGTGTTCCCCTGTTCCCGCTCCGCTCTCACGAAAAGGGAAGGTAATGTCTATCCTGGCGATAGGGACCATCGGCCCGGCGTAGATGTCGATCCAGCCGCGCTGCGCGTGGCCCGCCAGCGCAGCCGCGCCAGAGAAGCGGAACAGCGAGCGCCGCCAGTCCTCGCGCCAGACGAAGGTGTCAGTCGCTGGCGAGAAGGTGACGCCCTCCATATGCGGCTCGACAGTCAGCTCCACGCCACGCTCCACCGTCCGCGCGGACTGCCCTTTGGCGATGGTAGGCGCACTGCCCAGCTCGGTAAAGGTGCCAGCATCGGCCTGGATGGCCGCCAGCGCCTCGGCGACGTAGGTGTAGACCAGCAGCGTGTGCCAGGTCTCGACGGCGACCACATTGGGATGGTAGGCGCTGAACTGGAGCGTTTTAGACGCTGAGGGCGTGACGTCGGCGGTCCCACGTGCGCGCTTTTCCTCGCCTGTAACCGGCGGTGGTGGCGCGGGCGTCCATGGCGCAGGGGCTGGCGCGGGCTGGCCGTATGGCTCGTCTCGCGGTGGGGGTGGCGCGCCTCCAGGAGCGGGCGGCGGAGCACCTCCAGGATCGGGTGGCGGCGCATATGGCGGTGGAGCGCTGCCCACATCAGGCGGCAACTCCTGATCCTGCCACGGCGGCGCAGGCGCTTCGGCCATCGGTGGTGGCGCGGGCGGCTGCTCGTACGATGGCGACTCTGCTGGAGCGGGAGCCTCCTCTGTGGATGGGGAAGGCTTGCCACCTAGATGTGTGAAGCCCCCGCCGTCGGGTGGCCGGGTTGGCTGCCACCCCATGAAGCCGCCACTCTGCACAAGCCGGAACGACGCATAGTAGGCGATCTGGGTAGCACGCCGCCCCAGGTTCCCACTCGTCGGATAGGCATCATGCAGCGCCTCATCAAGCTGCGCATAGTTCGGCCAGGCATCATCCGGCCACGGACTCACTGAGTCGGGCCACAGTTCTGCCCGAACGACGAGTTTCGGTGCTCCTCGGCCCTGCGCGTCCATGGCATACTGCGCCACTTCGGCCAGCCACGGCACTCGTACCGCATCGGGCGAGAGCAGAAAGACGATGAGATCGCTGTCATCAATCAACTCTCGCGCCACTGCTGCGCTCGATGGAGGCTGAACGCGAATAGTGTTGTCTCGCGCAGTAATTTGCAGACTAACCAACCAGCCCAATTGGTTGGCAACCTTATCGTCCTCCGGGGCGCAAAGGATGTAGATCTTCATGGGGCGCCTCCTGCGCATGCGCTCGTCACCAAAAGCGACCGGCATGTAAGATAGCAGAATCGCCCGCAAATGTAAAGGCGATGGCTACGCCGCGTTCGGATAGCCACGGGGCAGGTCGGCGTTGCCGAGCGCGTTGCCAGCGTACGCGAGGTTGCCTGGCAGCGGACGAGGCTGGCGCGCGCTATGGAGCGGCAGAATGCCATAGGCCGCCTTGAGGGTCAGCAGGCGCCGCACCGATTGATCGATACGACTCACGCTGATCTGTCCCGAGTTCACAGCGTTCTTGACGGCGTTAATCATCAGTTGCAGGTGTTGGGGATCCCACGCGCCTTCGAGCAGGTCGTCGCCCGCCTGGATCGCCAGCACGGCGGCCTGGCCGAGCGAATAGCGGTCACTCACGCCCTGCATCCAGAGATTATCGGTGATGATAACACCCTGATAGCCCAGGTCATCGCGGAGGACACCCTGCACCACCTTGGGGGAGAGCGACGATGGCATGCTGGGATCAATCGCCGAAAGAATGACGTGGGTCACCATAATCATGCCGGGATTGTCCTTCAGCAAGTTGCGGAAGGGCGCGAACTCGGTCGCATCGAGCTGGGAGCGCGTCCGGTCGATGACTGGCAGCGTCAGGTGCGGGTCCTGGTTGGCGTCGCCAATGCCCGGCCAGTGCTTGAGGCAGCCGATGATATGATTCTGCTGCAAGCCCTGGAGGAACGCGCCCGCAAAGGCCGTGACGGTGGCTGGGTCACCTCCATAGAGGCGTGGCCCCTCGATCTGGCCGGGCGTCACACGCACATCCACCACCGGCGCGAGGTCAGTGTTGATGCCATATTTCGCCAGTTGCGCCGCCGCGCGAGCTCCCGCCTGGGCGGCCAGCTGTGGGTCGCCGGTTGAGCCAAGATAGGTGGCGGATGGCAACGGCGGAGCGAAGCCCATATCACCCAGGCGGTCCACGTTGCCGCCTTCCTCGTCCATCGTGACAAACATGGGGATGGTCGTATGCGCCTGGGATGTCGAGATAAACGTCGTCAGTTGACTCGGATTTACCATATTCTTCTTGTAGATGATGATCGCGCCCGCATGCATCTGGCTGACCATGGAGACCATCATGCTATCCCACGACTTGGCATAGGTCTCGAACATCATCATCTGGCCGATCTTCTCGTCGAGAGTCATTCGCGACAGGTTATAGTTCACCGTCTGGTTGACGAGATCGGCGAATGTCAGGGGCTTTTCGGGCGGATAGTGCGCGGGCGTCGGTATCTCCACCCCGGACCGCGAGCCCGTTTCGTTGCTATGGGCGCCGCGCGAGAGCACCGAGAGGATGGTCGGCGACAGGTCGCAGGCCAGCACCGCCAGCAGGCAGACCACAACAGCCAGCAATACCGCCGGATACACGCGCTTCGTCCAGCGCCGCAGAGGAGCTGTGCTCTTGCCGGGAGTGGGTATATCGCGAGATGCCGTTCTGGAACGTGTAGCGGACCGGCGCGTCAGAAGTTGGGTGCTTTGCGTGCTCAGCCACTGCCGCCGGTATTGCTCAGATTGCTCAGATTGCTCAAATTGTTCAGATCGCTCTAGTTGCTCCGATTGGTGGCGAGGTGGTGTATCTTCTTCGCTCAATCCATGCGCCATATACTCATTAACTCCTCGTGCGAGCAAGAATCCCACACAGTACGTTTCAGTGCATTTTCGATAGTATCGGCATACCATAAGACGTAGCAGGGAGCAGGGACGTTACACGGCACACGGCGCGACGGCTTATGGGGCGAGCTGCCAGGGCTCAGCCGTCGGCAACGACAGCCTTCCACAACACCAGACGGAGCACCCACCAATCTTGTGCATAGTCTACCCAAAAGTCCAGACGGTCGCATGTTTCATGCCCGCTTCACGCCCGCATCATACCGCCCCGTGACCGTAACATCGGCGCGTAGCCCCTTGTGAATGCTGGCTATTGTTCCGACATCTCGTCCATCTCATCGCACATTCAAAGGAAACGCGCATGGCAGACAAGCTTCTCAGGAAAACACCCATCCCGCTGCTTTTGTTTCTGGCGCTCGCCATCATAACCGGTCTGGCGGCCTGTGGCGCGACAAGCCCATCGAGCGGCGGCCTGTACGGCTCCAGCAGCAGCACCGCGACCAGTGGCAGCACGAGCAACACTTCAGCGCAGACAACCTGCGCCAACAGCACAGCGCTCATCTGCACCCGCTCGGTCAGCGTCAATGGCACGAACAAGAACGCGCTCGTGAACCGTGACGGTAAAACGCTCTACTACTTTACCTCAGACAGCGCGACGGCGGTCGCATGCACCAGCGCTCAGGGGTGTATCACCACTTGGCCGCCACTGATGTCAACCTCCATGAGCGTCGCGCCCATCGCCGGGCTGACCGGCGTGCTGACGACGGTGGATCGCAGCGGGCAGGCGCAGATTGAATATAACGGCCACCCGCTCTACACCTATGCGGCGGATTCGGCGCCTGGCGACACCAAGGGCGACGGTCTGTTCGGCAAATGGTTTGTGGCGACGGTTGATCTTGCACCCGCCAGTGGTGGCGGTGGCAGTGGCTACGGCAGCGGCTACTAGGGAGTAGCAAATACCTGGGCTATTCGTGACGCGCGGGGCGGCCAATTGGGCGATTCTGCGCGTCGCGCGGCAGTTTGTTCTTGCCGGGGCGGTTACGGTAGCGTAGCCGCTCCACCGGCCGACCGCCCACCAGATGCTCGCGCACGATCTCCTCGACATCCTCCGGTCGCACCCCGGCATACCAGACCGTCTCGGGATAGACGACCAGCAGCGGCCCAAAGCCGCACTGATCCAGGCAGCCGCTGTGGTTGACGCGCACCCGGTCCTTCAGCCCCGCCAGCGCCACCTGCCGCTTCAGCGCCGAATGCACCCCCAGCCCGTCGCCATCCACCTCCGCGCAGTGCTTGCCACCGGTGCAGACAAAGACATGCTTTTCCCAGATATTGTCGGTGAGTTCCGTTGTCTCTGTTGTCTCTGTTGTCTCTTCGATAATATCAGTCTTCTCTGTCTTGGGCTGCTCGTGCTTCTTCTCGTGTTTTGCCGTGTTTGCCATCGCGCTTATGTCATCTCTTTTCATATCGTCATCGGTCGTCATCGGTCGTCATCGGTCGTCATCGGTCGTCATCGGTCGTCAGGCTCTCCGCCCGCATAGGATAACATCGTGACATATCGCGTGGCGCGTCGGCAAGCCGTGGCGCAATGTGTCCAGCCTTCAGCTACTACATCGTGCGTTCGGCGTGCTGCTCGCCGAAGACGTGACGCATCGTGTCGCTGATCTCGCCGAGGGTCGCGTACGCCTCGACCGCCGCCAGAATGCGCGGCATCAGGTTCTCGCTGCCACGCGCCGCCGCTTCGAGCGCGGAGAGCGCCGATGTTACCGCCGCGTTATCGCGCCGGTCGCGGAGCGCCGCCAGCTTCGCCGCCTGGCGCTGGCCCACCGCTGGATCGATTCGCAGCGTCGGGATAGACGCCTCCTCAGCCTGCTGGAAGCGATTGACGCCGACGACGATGCGCTTCTGCTCGTCCAGCTCCATCTGGTAGCGGTAGGCGGCCTCCTCGATCTCGCGCTGGATGTAGCCCTGCTCGATGGCGCGGACACTGCCGCCGAGCGCCTCGACCTTGTCGATATATTCCCGCGCCTGCGCCTCTAGAGCATCGGTCAGCGACTCGACGTAGTACGAGCCTGCCAGCGGATCAATCGTATCGGCAACGCCCGTCTCATAGGCCAGCACCTGCTGCGTGCGTAGCGCCAGCCGCACCGCCTCCTCAGTCGGCAGCGAGAGCGCCTCATCCTTCGAGTTTGTGTGCAGCGATTGCGTACCACCGAGGACCGCCGCCATCGCCTGATAGGCCGTGCGCACGATGTTGTTGTCGGGCTGCTGGGCGGTCAGCGTCGAACCAGCCGTCTGCGTGTGGAAGCGCAAGAGCAGCGAGCGGGCATCCTTCGCCCCGAAGCGCTGGCGCATAATCCGCGCCCACATGCGCCGCGCCGCCCGGAACTTGGCGACCTCCTCGAAGAAGTTGTTATGGCCGTTGAAGAAGAACGAGAGCTGCCCCGCGAACCGGTCAACATCCAGGCCCGCGTTGACGGCCGCCTGGACGTAGGCGATGCCGTTGGCGAGGGTGAAGCCGATCTCCTGCGCGGCGGTCGAGCCCGCCTCGCGGATGTGGTAGCCGCTGATGCTGATCGTGTTCCAGTTCGGCGCTTCGTCGGCGCAGTAGCGGAAGAGGTCGGTGATGATGCGCATCGACGCCTTCGGCGGGTAGATATAGGTGCCGCGCGCGATGTATTCCTTGAGGATGTCGTTCTGCACCGTACCGGAGAGCTTGCGGATGTCCGCGCCCTGCTCCTTCGCGACGGCAATATAGAGCGCCAGCAGGATCGAGGCGGTGGCGTTGATCGTCATCGAGGTGGAGACCCGTTCGAGCGGGATGCCGTCGAAGAGCGCGCGCATGTCTTCGAGACTGCCTATCGAGACACCGACTTTGCCGACCTCGCCCTCCGCCAGCGGACTATCGGCGTCGTAGCCCATCTGCGTCGGCAGATCGAAGGCGACTGAGAGGCCAGTCGTGCCGTGCTCCAGCAGATATTTGTAGCGCTGGTTCGACTCCTCTGCGGAGGAGAACCCCGCATACTGGCGCATCGTCCAGAAGCGCCCGCGATACATCGTCGGCTGGATACCTCGGGTGTAGGGATATTCGCCAGGATAGCCGAGCGCCGTCAGGGGATCCCAGCCTGCCAGGTTCTCGGCGGTATAGAGCGGCTCGACGACGATATCGGAGCTGGTGGTGAACTTGGCGGCGCGCTCGCCCTGCTTTGCCACGGCGCGGGCGTAGGTCGTCGCGCGCCATTGCTCCGCGTCCGCGCTCGTCGCTGGCTTCGGCTGCTGATCCTGCTGCTGATCGCTCGTATTGCTCATGGTGAATATCCCTTTCCGGGCGGCCCCCCTCCCCTAACCCCTCCCCCAGCTAACGCCGGGAGAGGGGAACCAGACGGCTGCACAAGCTGGGAGGGGCCGCACACAGCACTGTTCTCGCTGGCATGTCGTTTTTCATTGGAAGGGTAGCACGCGCGCGCTGCCGTCGCAACGGCACCAACGACGACCGACAACCGACAACCGACAACGAACACTGGCCAAAGTGGCAGGTATGGGCGGGGCATGCCCTATGCTATACTTTGTGGAGTGAGTATCACCTTCACGTTTACGTGACTCCTTTTGCTCGCCAACTATCTCCAGATACAGGTGTTCTATGCGAAAGCTCGAATACAAGTGGGTCGCGCTGCTCGTGACCACCATCGGCTCCATGATGGTCGCGATTGACTCCACCATTGTCATCCTCGGCCTGCCCGATATGCTCCAGGATTTGCACTCCAACCTCGTCCGCATGACCTGGGTGCTGATGGCCTATCTGCTCGTCAGCACGGTGCTGCTGCTGACCTTCGGGCGCATGGCGGATATGTTTGGCCGCGTGAAGATGTATAACCTCGGCTTCATCATCTTTACGCTCGGCTCGGTGGCCTGCGGCTTCTCGCAGAGCGACACCATGCTCATCGGCTCGCGCGTGGTGCAGGGGCTTGGCGGCGCGATGCTCTCGGCCAACGCCATGGCGATCATCACCGAGGTTTTCCCAGCGAAACAGCGCGGCCAGGCGATGGGCATCAACGCGATCACCTGGGGCGCGGGCAGCGTCCTTGGCCCGGTCCTCGGCGGCATCATCCTGGCGATTGGGTCGTGGCGCTGGATCTTCCTCGTCAACCTGCCGATTGGCATCGCGGCGACGCTGCTCGCCTACCTTCTCCTGCACGACATCGCGCCCAATCCGAAGGGCGAGCGTTTCGATATCCTGGGGGCGGTGCTCTTCAGCGTGGGGCTGGTGGCGCTACTGCTGGCGATAACCGGGGGCATCGGCACTGGCTGGCTTACCCCGTCGATCCTCAGCCTCTTCGCGCTGGCGGTGGTGACGCTGGCGCTCTTCTTCGTGCGCGAGCGGCGCTTCGCCTATCCGATGCTCGACCTCAGCCTCTTCGAGAACCGCACCTACGCCTTCTCGGTCGCCGCCGCCACGCTGCAATCGCTGGCAATCTTCGCCGTCAACTTCCTGCTGATCTTCTATCTGCAAGGCGTCCGCGCCTTCACGCCGTTGACCGCCGCGCTGCTCATCCTGCCGATGCCGCTGGTCAGCTCCATCGTCGGCCCGCTGAGCGGGCGCTGGGCGGATCGTATCGGCGGCAAGATTCCGGCGTCACTGGGGCTGGCGGCTCAGGCGCTGGCGCTGCTCGTGCTCTTCACGCTCACCCCCACTACGCCCTACCCGGTGCTGGCCCTCGCGCTGATCATCATGGGCGTGGGCAGCGGCCTCTTCTGGTCGCCCAATACCAGCACGACGATGGGCGCCGCGCCGCGTAACCGCCTCGGGGTCGCCTCGGCCACGCTGAACACGATGCGCAACGTGGGTATGGTCTTCAGCTTCGCCGTCGCGCTGGCGGTGGCCGCCGCCTCGATGCCGCCCGCGATCATGAATCAGGTCTTCCTGGGGACGGTTGGCCATCTGGCCGCCAGCATCTCCGCCGACTTCACCAATGGCATGGTCCACGCCTTCCTGGTGTCGGTCGTCATCTGCGCGCTGGCGGTCGTTTTCTCGCTCGTGCGCGAGGGACGCCAACCCGCCAGGTCGGCAACCTCATCGCCCTCGGCGACTTCTCCAGCGCGTACTGAGGAGAGTGCCGGGGCGCGGACAGCGGGGGGACAGTAGAAAAATCCGGTCCCTTGACGTTGGGCAATACCACCCGTATACTTAGTTGTATTCGCTACCGGAAGCGGGGACGGATGGCAGGGATGACGCTTGTCCCCGGAAAAATGCGTGTGAACGAGAACGCGCCAGAACCAATCGGACGACGCAACACCAGCGTCCATGAGGAGGGTTCAGACTTTGTCAGACAAGCTCACCATTCGCGATATCGCGCACCTTGCAGGCGTCTCGACAGCTACCGTCTCCCGCGTTCTCAATAACAAGCCCGACGTTGACCCGACGACACGCGAGCACGTGATGCAGGTCGTGCAGGAGCATGGCTTCGTCCCCAGCGTCACCGCATCCAGCCTGGCGGGAGGCCGCTCGCCGCTGCTCGGCGTGTTGGTGCCTTCGCTCACCTGGCCGCTGATGCCGCAGATCATGCAGAGCGTCGCCGATGTGATCGAGCAGACTTCCTACGAGCTGGTGCTCTACAGCATCAGCCACCGCACCGACCGTAGCGGCCTGATCGACCGCATTCTGGCGACCCGTCTCATAGACGGCTTGCTTGCCGTCTACCCCGATGGTCTCGCCGGTACAGAATCCACCGAACCCATCAATCGCGAGTCGTCCACCCACCTGCGCGAGATCTATGAGCGCGGTTTCCCCATTGTCGTGCTCGACGACCAGAGCCTTCCCAGTTCGATACCATGGGTCGGCCCAGATAACCGCGTGGGGGCGTATGAAGCGGTGCGCCATCTCATCCGCCACGGCCACCGCCGTATCGCCTACGTCCAGGGGCCGCTCCAGTATCAGTGCTCGCACGACCGTTACGCGGGCTACCAACAGGCGCTGGCAGAGGCGCATATTGCCGTCGATCCCGCGCTGATCGTTCAGGGCGACTTCTCCACCGCCAGCGGCCGCGCCGCGACTGAGCAACTGCTGGCCCTCGCCGAGCGCCCGACGGCGGTGTTTGCCGCCAACGACCAGATGGCCTACGGCGTCCTTTCGGCCAGCGAGGCGCAGGGGCTGCGCATTCCCGACGACCTGGCGATCATCGGTTTCGACGACATCGCGCTCTCCGCGCACACACGCCCTGCGCTGACCACCGTGCGGCAGCCGTTCGCGGAGATGGGGCGCAGCGCCACGGAGATGTTGCTGGCGCTGGTCTCCGCCCCGCGTCTCTTCGGCGGTGGCCCCTATAGCCAGATGGGGCAGCCCGTTGGCGCGCGCGCCGACATCGCCATCCGCCAGCCAACCCGCGTGCAGTGGCCCACAGAACTGGTCGTTCGCGCATCTTGCGGCGGCGAGCATGACGACGAGCATGGCGGTGAGCATGCCAGCATACCCGCGCCACAGCAGATCCCCATCGACGCAGCGCCCTAGAGTCCGCGTCCGATGCCCTCTACATGCCTATGCTTCTGACGAGTTGCGCCACCGTAGCCTGCCTGTTGACGCTTGACAAGAGCGATGTCCATCCGTATACTGTTGTAAACGATTACGAAAACGATACCGGAATCGTATTCAGGCGCTGTGTGGAAAGGCCTGCTGCTCTGGCCATTGCACAATACGCGCGAGTGTTGATGCGCCGTCTAGCAGAGAAGCAGGTATGCGAATGATCTTTCCCCGAGATTTTTTCTGGGGGGCGGCGACCTCCGCCTACCAGATCGAGGGCGCCACGCGCGAAGATGGCCGCGGCCTCTCCGTCTGGGACCAGTTCGCGGCGACTCCCGGCCGCACCTACCAGGGCGAGACCGGCGAGCGCGCGGTGGAGCACTATCACCGCATGGAGCAGGACGTCGCCCTGATGGCCGACCTGGGCCTGACCGCCTACCGCTTCTCCATCGCCTGGCCGCGCATCGTGCCTGATGGCGTCGGAGCCGTCAATCAGCCTGGCATCGACTTTTACGACCGGCTGGTAGACCAGCTCCTCGCGCAGAACATCACGCCGGTGGTGACGCTGCATCACTGGGATCTGCCGCTGGCGCTCTTCGAGCAGGGTGGCTGGCGCAACCGCGCGACCGCCGACGCCTTCGCCGACTACGCGACGACAATGGCGCGCGCGCTCGGCGACCGCGTGCGCTGGTGGACCACCCTGAATGAGCCGTGGTGTCCCGCCTATCTCGGCTACGTCGAGGGGGTTCATGCGCCGGGCGTCAAAGGGGATATGCAGGCGGCAGTCGATGTCGGCCATCATCTGCTGCTCGCGCATGGGCTGGCGACGCAGGCAATGCGCGCGATAATGCCCGCCGAGACACGCATCGGCATCGCCCTCAATCTCTTCCCGATCTTCGCTGGCGACGCTCACCCTGAGTCGCTCCGCGCCGCCGAACGCGCCTACCGCTTCCATACGCGCTGGTTTCTCGACCCGGTCTTCCGGGGTGAGTATACGCCCGGCCTCTTCGATGACCTTGGCGTGACGCCCCCACCCATCCAGGACGGCGACCTCAAGACAATCAGCACGCCAACCGAGTTTCTCGGTGTCAACTACTACAACCGGTGGATCGTCCGCGCCGGAAGCGATCTGCCCGCGGACGGCAATGGGTCGGGCATCGAGTATGTCACCGACCTGCCCGACGCGACCTTCACCGAGATGGGCTGGGAGGTCTATCCGCATGGGCTGGGGCTTATCCTCGAAGACCTCACCCGCAACTATCACCCGCGCGCGCTGCTGATTACCGAGAATGGCGCGGCCTTCGACGACGTGTGGAATGGCAACAACCACGTAAGCGATCCCCAGCGCGTGCGCTACCTGAGCGAGCATCTGCGCGCGGTCGGCGATGCCATGGCGCACGGAGCTCCCGTCGCGGGCTACTTCGTCTGGTCGCTCTTCGATAACTTCGAGTGGGCGGAGGGCTATAGCAAGCGCTTCGGGCTGGTCTATGTGGATTTCGCCACGCAACGGCGGATTATCAAGGACAGCGGCAAGTGGTACGCGGGCTTCATCGCCAACCAGCGCGCGCTGCATGCGGTTCCGCCGCAGCCGCCGCAGCCTCGCTAGGGAGCGTGGAATGCGACCAGAAGGTATCACTCATGCCCGCCACGCCATTTCCCGTGCAGGCGCTGGCGCTCATATGGATTGAGTCCGGGCGACGGTATCTTCTGGTCGGCTCTCTAGATCGCGATCATGGATAGCCGGTCAATGTGCTATGGGATGTCCAGTGGCTGAGAGAGCCCAGGGCGCCCGTGCCGCTGTGTGGCTGCTCGCCCGCCCACTCGGCGAGCAGATGCACCCAGTAGCGCTGCGGCACGTCCGGCCGCCTCAGGATGACGAGTAGCGCCCGCCACGGCTCCTTCTCTTCGCTCTCGAAGCTCCATGTGCTCCACGCCACCGGATCGCTCTCGCCGCCGTCCGTGCGCTGCCAGCCACCACGCTCCAGCTGCGCGGTGTAGTGCGTGGCCAGCGCCGCGAGGTCGAGATCGGTCTCCACGCGCGCGGTCGAGCTGACGCGGTCGTCGCCGCCACTGCCGCCCTCCTGAAACTGCTGCGATTTGGGCGGCGGCGCGATGGGCGGAAAGACGCTGAAAACGTCGTAATGCATTCCGCGGCCACGTGGCCCTCGACGCATCGGCCCCGACCCTTCGGGCATTTGCGAGATGAGCACGCTCGTTCGCCCATTCGCGGCGGTCTGGGTCATGACATTCAGCCCTGGACCATCGTCGCGATAGAAGGAGATGTAGGCGCGGCCAGCCATGCCGAAACTGGAGTGAAGGAATCCGCCCTGTCGCGGTGGGATGCCTTCCGGCGCTTTCCATCCCGCCGCGGTCAACTGCTCGGTGTAGAAGGCGATGATCTCCTCGCCCGATTGGTCGGTATCGAGCGCGATGGTGGGCTGGGCGGCGACCAGCGACCCGACGATGCGCGTGCCGGGCGGGAGCGGGAAGTCAGCCGGAAAGCTCGGCGGCAACTGGCCGGGTAGCAGCTGCGGCTCCGCGCTGCCGGTCTCATCCGTCGCGTCGGGGTAGCGCGCCGCGATCAGTGCCAGCGCCAGCTCGCGCAGGCTCGCGTCGTCGTTCGTGGAGGGATGGGGGTTGGTCTGCTCGTCCATGCGGTTCCTCTCTCACTGGTCGCCCGCTCTCCTTGTCGAGAA
>Ga0207674_10000155_pt1 | contig 80715 bp, 80 predicted proteins | sample KBSCornC72_FD_184303 | JGI IMG/M metagenome (GOLD analysis project Ga0207674, IMG submission 184303) | Corn rhizosphere microbial communities from Kellogg Biological Station, Michigan, USA - KBS Corn C7-2 (SPAdes) (version 2) | ecosystem: Host-associated > Plants > Roots > Rhizosphere > Soil ...
ACTATGGGCAGGTTGGCCATCGGGCCGTTCATGTTGGCACTCCAGAACTGGTTGTTGAGGGCGGTGAAGAGCAGCGGTGCCGTCTCGCCCGAGATACGCGCGACCGCGAGCAGCACGCCGGTGACCACGCCGCCGCGCACCGCACGCAGCGTCACCATGAGGATCACCTTCCACATCGGCGCACCCAGCGCGACGGCGGCCTCGCGCAGACTGTTCGGCACCAGCGTCAGCATGTTCTCGGTGGTGCGCACGACGACGGGTACCGCGATCAGCGCGAGCGCCATCGAACCCGCCCAGCCGGAGAAGTGCTCGACGCGCGCGACGTAGACGGTGTAGATGAACAGGCCGATCACGATCGAAGGTGCCGAGAGCAGGATGTCGTTGATGAAGCGCGTCGAGCGCGCGAGCCAGCCGCCGCGACCGTATTCGGCGAGGTAGATCCCGGCCAGGATGCCGATCGGCGTGCTGATGAGCGTGGCACTGGCGACGATCACGATGCTGCCGAAGATGGCGTTGCTGAGGCCTCCGGCCGAGCCGGGCGGCGGCGTCGGCGTGGTGAAGAGCTTCGGCGACAACGCGGCGACGCCGTTCTGGAACAGCACGAACAGGATCCAGAGCAGGAACACCATGCCGAAGGCCATCGTGGCGAGCGACATGACGAGGTTGAAGCGATTGACGATCAGCCGCCGGCGATAGCGCGCGCTCACGTGCGTGCGCCTTCGCCGCGCGACAGCCGCGCGATGAGCCAGCGCGAAGCCGCGAGCACGACCAGCGTCAGCACGAAGAGCACGAGCCCGAGCGTGATCAGAGATGCCCGGTGGATGGGATCGGCCGCCTCGTTGAACTCGTTGGCGAGCGCCGACGCGATCGAGTTGCCCGGCTCGAACAACGACGGGCTGATGCGATACGCGTTGCCGATCACGAACGTCACGGCCATCGTCTCGCCGAGCGCGCGGCCGAGCCCCAGCATGACGCCGCCGATGACGCCGACCTTGGTGTACGGCAGCACGACGTTCCAGACGACTTCCCAGGTCGTGCAGCCGAGGCCGTATGCCGATTCCTTCAGCACCGGCGGCACGACGTCGAACACGTCGCGCATCACCGAGGAGATGAAGGGAATGATCATGACCGACAGGATGATTCCCGCGGACAGCACGCCGATGCCGATCGGCGCGCCCTGGAAGAGCGGGCCGATGAGCCAGGTGTTGCCGAGCGTTCTCGTGAGCAACGGCTGGATGTGATCACCGAAGAACGGCGCGAAGACGAACAATCCCCACATGCCGTAGATGATCGAGGGAATCGCCGCCAGCAGCTCGACCGCGGTGCCGAGCGGCCTGCGGAGGAACGCGGGACACATCTCGGTCAGGAAGAGCGCGATACCGAAGCTCACCGGCACGCCGATCAGCAGCGCGATCGCGGACGTCGCCAGCGTGCCGTAGATCGGCGCAAGGCCGCCGAACTCGCCGGTGACCGGATTCCAGACGTTCGTGACGAAGAAGCGGCCGCCGAACTTTTGCAGCGCCGGCAAGGCCGACCATGTCAGCGCGAGGATGATGCCGGCGAGCAGCGCGAGGACCAGCGAGGCGAAGAAGCGCGTCGTGTGCTCGAACACCGCGTCCTGCCAGCGTGCCGAGGCCGTTCGCGCGGTGGGCGGCGTGGGATCGCGCTGCACGCGCTCCGCGTCGCGGTCGGTCATCGGCAGCGTCAGGGCGGCGGTCTGGGAGGCCGACATCATAACGTTACGGCGCAACGTTCCGCGGCGGACGGCGCGCCGCTTCGCTCGCGCCTGCGGTCGAAGAATACTTCGCGCCGGATGAACGTGATCGGACGGCTCGGGGGCGGCCGCTTGCCGCCCTCACGGCCACGGAGAAATACGCGTTTGCCGGTGGCTTCAGTGTCAGGATGCCTTCGCCGCCCACAGGGCGTTGCCCGCCGCGTCCTTCACTTGCCTGCCCCACGCGTCCTCGATCTGGCGCACGAGCGCATCGGGCAGCGGCACGTAGTCGAGATCCTCCGCCATCTTCTGGCCGCCGCGGAACGCCCAGTCGAAGAACTTCAGCACCTCGGCGGCGTTCTGCGGCTTGTCCTGCCTGACGTGAAGCAGGATGAAGCTGGTCGCCGCGATCGGCCACGAATCCTTGCCGGGAGAATCGGTGATGATCTGGTAGAAGCCCTGCGCATTCTTCCAGTCGGCGTATGCAGCCGCGGCCTGGAACGTCGCGTTGTCCGGCTTGGGATACTGCCCGTCCTTGTTCTGCACGAGCGTGTACGCGAGGTTGTTGCGCTTCGCGTACGCGTACTCGACGTACCCGATCGAGCCCTTGATGCGCTGCACGTACGCCGCGACGCCCTCGTTGCCCTTGCCGCCCACGCCTTCGGGCCACGACACCGCGGTGCTCGACCCGACCCTGGTCTTCCACTCCGGGCTCACCTTGGCGAGGTAATCGGTGAAGTTGAACGTCGTGCCCGAGCCGTCGGAGCGACGCACCACCGTGATCGGCTCGTTCGCGAGCTTCAATCCCGGATTGAGATCCGCGATCGCCTTGTCGTTCCAGCTCTTGATCTTGCCGAGATAGATATCCGCCAGGACCGGCCCCGTCAGCTTCATCGCGCCCGATGACACGCCGTCGATGTTCACGACCGGCACGATGCCGCCGATGATGGCCGGAAACTGCATCAGGCCGGCGGCTTGCAGATCCTCGGGCTTCAGCGGCATGTCGGACGCGCCGAAATCGACCGTCTTCGCCTTGATCTGCGCAATCCCGCCGCCCGAGCCGATCGACTGGTAGTTCATGCCCGCACCGGTCTTGGCCTTGTACGCCTCGGCCCACTTCGCGTAGATCGGGTAAGGGAAGGTCGCGCCGGCGCCCGTGATGTCGACGGCCTGCACAGCGCCCGCGATGCCGGCGAGCGCGATGCCGACGCTCGCGACGAATGTATGTAGATGCATGCGTCCGGTCCTCGCTGATGTCATGTGCGGAGGTTACCGGCCGTTTGTGACATCGACGTTACGGCGCCCGCTTCATTCGTGACACCTCGGCGTGACCGGGCACATCCGCCGGCGTGATGTCCACCGCCGCCCAGCCGTGCGGCTGTCCCTCGTTGCTGACGCCGCCCGCACGAATCTTGCGATCGATGGAGCTGGCGAGCGTCTGCCATACCGTCTGCAGATCGGACCATGTCGGCCGCTCGCGGCCGGCGAGCGCACGCACGGCATCGCTGTCGATCATGCAGGCGACCGGCCCATGGCCGACGACGGTGGCGCGAACGCGCAGGCGGGAAGGCAGACGTTCTTGCGCGCCGTGGCCGTCGAACCCGACCTCGGGGCGGTCGAGCAGGATGATGGCGGTGCGCAGTGTGGCGGGGTCGGGGAGGCGCGGCATCATGGCGTAGGTGGACGTTCGGCTTCGATCGATGGTGAGACAGAAATGTGACGACTTGGTGACATCCGTGTAGCCGTGCGCAGTGACGTGGACAGCGCTTCGACGACCGCCTCGGCCACGCGCGCAGCCCGCGTATCGAGGCCGTAACACGCGACCGTGTCGCCGCCCGGGTCGATGTCGGCCACGACCTGCCCGGCCGGCACGCGCGCGCCGCGCGCGCTGATGCCGCGCAGCACGCCCGTCGCCGGTGCAACGAGCGCGCTGCCGCTCACGTCGCCCAGCGGCTCGCCGGCCTCGACCCGGTCGCCGATGCGGAACGGCGAGTGCATCCGACCGTTGCGCGGCGCATGCAGCAGCGTTCGGCCGTCCGTGACCTCAGAGTGCGCGTCGACTGCGATATCCACGTGCTCGCCCGCGACGCAGGCCCGCACGCCGGGCGCACGCGCCGCATTGCGCGCATCGATGACGACTTCAGGAGACAGCGCCGACGCGACACCTTGCCAGGACCAGCTCGTCGCAGCGATGAGATTACGCCGATTCAGGACCGACGGAATGCTTTTTACGGACGCACAAAAGCACGCCGCGACGTTCAAAAGCTCGGCCGATCCGAAATACCATGCGTTGACGAAGGACATGCCGCGCCACGGACCGGGCGGATCGATGTCGTCGATCAGCACGACGCTCCAGCCGTGCGCGCACAGGGCGTGCGCGATTGCAGACGGCAGCACGTCGGAACCGAGGACGAGCGCGGTGTCTTGCCGTACAGCAGATCTGGCCACGTGAGCGTCCTCGCCGCGTCGCTGAAGCCGTCACGCTAGACGCCCCGCGCTACGCGCACATGACAGAGCGCACCGGTCGGGTGCAGCGTGCGCCGGCGTTTCGGCGATATCGCGTGCGTGATTTCGTCCGTACAATGGACCGGCCTACCGTGCACGGAAACGAAAGCCAACATGGCTCGCAGCCGTACGTCGCATCCATCGCCATCCCTCGACGCCGACCACATCGCGCAGCTGGCGAGCGAGCTCGACTGCGATGCCGCGCTGGTCGAGGATGTCTACCGCAATGAAGTCAATCGGCTCACGGAATCGGCGCAGGTGCCCGATTACGTGTCCGTCTTCGCCGCGCGTCGTACGCGCGATCGTTTGAAGCGCCTGCGCGGACGCCGCTAGCGTCGGCGCGTTCTAGCCCGCGAGGAGCGACTGGCCAGGTGCCACGCGCGTGAACCGCACCGGCACCATGCGAACGGCGGCTCGGCCATCGGCGCCCAGGCGAGTGCGCGTGAAGCTCGACGCCGCCAGGTCGCCCGGGCGCGGATAGTCGGCTCTGAAATGCGCGCCGCGCGAATCCTCGCGCGCCGCTGCCGCCGCCACGATTGCCTTCGATACGCTGACGAGGTTGGCGAGATTGAGCCAGTCGTGCCATGCCAGGTTGAACGCGGGATCGCGCGCCGAGGAAGGCAAGCGGTAGCGTGACAGCGCATCGCGCATGTCGTCGAGCACGGTGGCGGCGCGCGCGAGCCCCGGGGCGTCGCGCACGATGCCGGCGTCGTCCCACATGAACGTGTACAGGCGCTCGCGCAGCGAGTCGAGCGAGGGGCCGTCCGCGTCGCCTTCGTTGAAGCACGCGCGTGCGCGCGCCAGGGCGTCCTCGATCGCGGATCGGTCGGGCTCGCGCCACCGGCGCGACTCGCGCGCGGAACGCGCCATCGAGTCGCCCGCGATGCCGCCGAACACCGTCGAGTTGGCCACGCCGTTGCCGCCGAGGCGGTTGGCGCCGTGCACGCCGCCCGAATCCTCGCCCGCGACGTAGAGGCCGTCGCATTCGGTCGTGCAATCGGCCGCGAACTCCACGCCGCCCATCATGTAGTGCGCCGTCGGCACGACCTCGACGCGTCCCGCCGCGAGATCGAATCCGCAGTCCGCGCATCGCTCGACCATGCCCTTGAACTGCCGCCGCACATTGTCGGGGCCGAGATGGCCCATGCTGAGATACACGCCGCCGTTCGGCGTCGTGCGACCCGCGCGCATCTCGGCAAAGATCGCGCGCGAGACGATGTCGCGCGTCGCACGCTCGCCGCGCGCGTCGTAGCGCTGCATGAAGCGCTCGCCGCTGCCGTCGAGCAGGTAACCGCCCGCGCCGCGCAGTCCTTCCTCCAGCACCGTGCCGGTCATGCGCGTGTACTCGCCCGCCAGCAAGCCGGTGGGATGGAACTGCACCATCTCCATGTCGCGCAGCGGCAGCCCGGCGCGAAGCGCCATGGCGATGCCATCGCACGTCTTGTCGCCCGACGGCGTGTGGTAGCGGTACATCGTCGGGCCGCCGCCGGTGGCGAGCAGCGTGCACTTCGCCTGCACCCAGAGCGGCTCGCCGCTGCGGATGTCGATCATGAGCACGCCGGCGACGTCGCCGGCACGGTCGTGCACGAACTCGATCGCGCGATGCTCCTCGAGGCGGCGGATGCCGCGCTGCCACACCTGCTCGGCCAGCCGGTTGACGATCTCGATGCCGGTCAGGTCGCCCTTGTGCACCGTTCGGTCGAACGTCTGCCCCGCGAACGCCTTCTGGTGGATCGTGCCGTCGGGATTGCGATCGAAGAAGCAGCCGAGCTCGTTCTCGAGCTCGTGGATGCGCTCGACCGCGCCGTTGACAAGCGTCCAGGCGAGATCCTGGTCGGGCAGCCAGGCGCCGCCCTGGATGGTGTCCATGAAGTGGCGCTCGACCGAGTCGCCGGCCGCCAGCGCGACGTTGTAGCCGCCCTGGACCATGCGCGTGCAGCCGCATTTGCCGAGCAGGCCCTTCACCGCGATCGTGATGTCGAGCGCGGGGTCCGCGCGATGCGCGTGAAGCGCGGCGAACAGCCCGGCGCCGCCGGCGCCGAGGATCAGGATGTCCGTGCGAAGCGTGCGCAAGCGGACGCTAGCGAACGCCCAGCGCCGCCAGCGCGGCGTCGCGCCGGCCGCGTGCCGCCTGCTGCACGGCGTCGTAGAGGCTGCCGCCGTGGCTGTCCATCGCCACGCGCAGCGGACCGAAGTCGCGAATGCGGAACTGCCACAGGCTCTCGGGATTGAGGTCGTCGAGGTCGACGTCCTCGATCGCCTCGATCCATGTGGTCTCCAGCGCCGCCGTACCGCCGATGATCGCGAGATACGCGCCGCCGAGCTCGCCGAACGCCGCGAGCGAGTCGGCTCCGAGACCGCCCTTGCCCACGATGAGCCGCACGCCGAGCTCGCGCAGGAGCGGCCGCGTGAAGCGTTCCATGCGAGCCGACGTCGTGGTGCCGACGCAGACGGGCGCATACCCGCTGGGGCTCGCCGCCGAAGCTTGCACTCGCTTGACGTTCGGCGCGGTGTGAATGACCGCCGCGCCCCGCAGATCGAGCCGCGTCGCCCGGCCGCGATCGAAGAGCGCGATCTGCGTGGCGTCGCGAATGCCGAACAGGCGGTCCTGCAGCGTGACCGTGTCCTCGATGCGCAGCGCGCGCACCTGCGCCTCGCTGATCGGCGGGCTGAGCTCGTGGTGCATGACGCACAATTATGGCATGGCGTGATACAGTCGCGAGCGCGTCGCCCACCCCGTTCGCCGCACCTTGCGTCTCGCGCTGCTGCTCGTCTGCCTCGCCGCGGCCTGGCCCTCGTATGCCAGTGCCGATCCCGTTCGCGACTCCTTTGCCGAGAGCGTCGTGCGCATACGCGCAGTCGCCGTCGATGGCTCGCTGCGCCTCGGCTCCGGCATCGTGCTCGCCGCCGATGAAGTCGCGACCGCGTGCCACGTGACGCGCAATGCGGCGTCGATCCAGATCGTGCGCGGCGCGAATCGATGGACGGCCCGGTCGCAGACCGGCAGCGTCGTGCGCGACGTGTGCGTGCTGTCCGTCGCGCCGGCGCAGATCGACGCACCGGCCGTGCGCCTTCGCGATTCGCGCGAGCTGCAGGCGGGAGACCGCGTGTTCGCGGCAAGCTTTGCCGGCGGTCGCCGTACACCGCTCGTCACGCCCGGAATCGTCCAGGCGCTCTACGGCTACGACGGTGGCAACGTGATCCTCACCACCGCGATGTTCGACTTCGGCTCGAGCGGCGGCGCATTGCTCGACGACGACGGACGGGTGGTCGGCCTGCTCGCGTTCAAGAGCGGCGTGGACGACCGGCGATTCGCCGTGCCGTCGGAGTGGATCCACAGCGCAACGCGCGAGGCGCACGTGGCGTTCCCTCTGGAGCCGTCGTCGCCCATCGCGTTCTGGGAGCGCTCGCTGTTCGGTCGCCCGGCATTCCTCGATATCCGCAGCCAGGCGACCTCGCGCGTGCCGTAGCGCGTCAGGGTTGCGCGACTCCGCAGCCGCAACCGCCCGTTGACGCGCTCGATGCGGGCGCGCAGCAGCCGCTCTGCGTGGCTTTCGCGGGCGCGTGCTCACCGTAGGTCGGGATCGAGTCCAGCGTATGAAACGCTTCCCAGGGAATGCCCTGGGGATCCCGCACCCAGTGCTTGTCGGAGACCGCGTAGCAGCAGTGCGCGTCGGGCTCGGCGATCGTCGTCGATGCATCGGCGTCGGCGAAATGCGCGCCGATCTTCTCGAGCTCTTCGTCCGAGTCGGCCTGCACGCCGAGATGGTTGAGGCCGCGCGCGCCGTTCCAGGTCGAGATGGCGAAGTTGACGCGCGGATCGTCGAGCATCCATTTCGCGTAATCGGTTTTCTCGATAGTGGGCGCCGCGCCGAACAGGCGCGAGTAGAAGCCGATGCTCGCCTGCAGATCGGCGACGCTCAGGTGGACATGGAAGCGATTCATGCGGATCTCCTTCGGGCAGTGGGTTTCGGTGACCTGCGTGGCGCGCATGGCGCATCGCAGGCGCTTCCCGCGCAACAGTTCTCGGTGAGGTACCGGACGAGGCCGTTCATGGTCGTGTACTCGGCGCGGTAATAGATGAACCGGCTTTGCGGATTCGCGACGGCCAGCCCGGCGTTCACGAGCTCCTTCAAGTGAAAGGAGGTCGTGGCTGCCGGGAGCCCGACGCGCTCCGCGATGCGGCCCGCCGCGATGCCGGCAGGGCCGGCTTCGACCAGCAGTCGGAAGATCGCGAGGCGGTGCTCCTGCGCGAGTGCGGCGAGGCTCCTGAGTACCTGCGACGTTTCCATGTTTCCAGAATAATGGAAACGTTAGCGACCGTCAAGCTGCCCACGCCGCGCCTCATGCGCGGACCGGCCTGTGCTCAAACGCACACCGCCGGAACGCGGTGCCGGTCGATCCAGTAGCCCCACGCGACGAACAACCATCCCCCGAGACCGGCGACGAGCACCGCGCGCGGGCTGGGCGGCGGCGGACCGAAGACCGCCGCGACGTAGAGCGCCACGAGCACGGCGATGAACGCGCCGATCAGCACGGTGCCGAGTCGATCGCGGGCACGGGTCGCGCGAAGGTAGATCCACGCGCCGCCCGCGAAGAGCGCCGCCTCCACGATGAGCGTCGCGGGCAGCGAGTTCCAAAGCCCGAGCCCGACCTTCGGGCCGCCGGCGAAGAGCGGCAGGTCGGGCCGGTGCGCGACGAAGTCCAGGACCCAATGCGACAGCACGAGGACCGCCATCCATCCTGCCGTGCGCCAGTCCTTGCGCGCAAAGCCATAAATGATGCCGAAGAGCGCCGCCCAGCCGACGTCCGCGGCGAGACTGTGCGAATACGGATAGCTCACGAAGTCGAGCGGCGTCACCCGCGTGATGCCCGGGTCGATGCGCACCTGCTCGAGTCCCGCGAGCGCGAAGATCGGCCACAGGCCGTCGGCCAGCTGCGCGGCGAGCACCGTCGTGCCCAGCGAGGCGGCGGGCGCGACGCGCTTCGCCGCGAGCGCAACGCCGAAATGGCCGAGGAACAGGGAACCTCCGTGCCTAGAGGCTAGTAGCCGTACGCGACGCCGGTCTCGGTGATCATCGCGCTCGAGCGGCGCGCGGAATGGCATTGCATGTTCACGGCGACCGGATTCATGGTGATATGCGTCGCCGCCAGCTCGAGGTGGACCGCAAAGGCCGTCGCATCGCCACCGAGCCCCTGGGGTCCCACGCCGAGCAGGTTCACCGCCTTGGTGAGCTCGGATTCGAGCGCCGCGCCCTCGGCATCGTCGCACGCGGTGCCGAGCGCGCGCGTGGCCGCGCGCTTGGCCAGATGCACGCACAGATCGGCGGTGCCGCCGACGCCCACGCCCACGATCGTCGGCGGGCATGTCTTGCCGCCGGCGTCGAGCACGCAGTCGACGACGAATCGCTTGATCGCGTCGACACCCTCGGCCGGCACCGCCATGCGCAGCCACGAGTTGTTCTCGGAGCCCGAGCCCTTGGGGATCATCTCGATGCGCAATCCCTCGAACGCATCGGTGAAGTCGATGTGGATCGCCGGCATGCCGGGCCCGCAGGAGGTGTGCTCGTTGTGCCGCGTGAGCGGGTGCACGACCGAGGACCGCAACGGGTACTCGCGCGTGGCGCGCGCGCAGCCGTCGCGCAACGCCTGCTTGAGCGCCACGCCGTCGACGACGACGTCGCGACCGATCGTCACGTTGTAGATCGGCAGACCGGTATCCTGGCACAGCAGGTTGTCAGTCGCCTCGGCGACGGCGATGTTGCGCACCATCACGTCGAGCACCGATTGCGCCGTCGCATTGGTCTCGCGCCGCACCAGCGCGTCGAATCCGCGCTTCACGTCGGGCGGCAGCATTTTCAGCGCGCGGATGTAGAGCTCCCGCGCGATGTCTTCGATGCGATCCGGCTCGATGCGCAGTGTCATGGGCTCAGGGCCAGCAGCACGCCGACCGCGATCGTGAATGCGGCGGCCAACGCCAGGGCCGATTTCTGCAGCTCGCCCCGCCAGCCGACGAACTCGACCAGCAGCAGGCGAATGCCGCCCGCCAAGTGTGCGGCGAGCGCCACCACGATGGCAAGCTCCGTCACGCGGACGAGCGGTTGCCGGGTCCAGTCGAGGAAGCGATCGAAGGCCGCCGGCTCGAGCGCCTGCGACAGCGCCCAGAAGTGCAGCGGCAGGAACAGCGCGAGCACGAGCCCCGAGACGCGATGCACGACGAACGCCCAGTACGCGGGATGCGCGCGGGCGCGCGCGTCGTTGTGCCGGTGCGGGCTCATGCGATGGCGCTCACCGCACGCAGGCCGCCGGCGAGCAGCGCGAGTGCGAAGAGTAGAAGCAGCACGTCGAGCGCCCGCCCCCGCAGTCCCGACCATTCGTCGAGAATGACGCGCAGGCCGAGCGGCGCGTGCACCGCGACCGCGACGACGAAAAGCCCATAGAACGCGGGCCACAACCGGCTCGCGTGCGTGCGCGCCAGGATCGCCTCCGTCGACAGTCCGTGACGCGTCGCGTAGAGGATCGTCGCCAGGTGAACGAGCACGCATGCCGCCAGCACCGCCGCGCTGATGCGCTGCGCGAGCCATCGCCATGTGGCGGCCGCGACCGGCGTCACAGCTCGCCCTTCAATGCCGCCCGCGCGACGAGCCGCTTGAGCCCCGCGATCGACCCGGTCGGCGCGAGATGCTTGGGACACCGCTCGGTGCACGTCTGCTGCGTGTGACAGGCGTGACAGCCGGCGTCGCCCGCGACCGCGCGCAGCCGCTCCGCATGCGCCCCATCGCGCGCGTCGTTGACCAGCGTCCACGCGCGATTCAGCGCAGCGGGACCGAGGTACTCGGGCTTCCATGCCACGACGTCGCACGACGCGTAGCAGATGCCGCATCCGATGCACTCGATGGCCGCATCGACGGCCTTGCGCGCCGGCGCCGAGGGCGGCACGACGGCGAAGGCGTCGTTGCGCGTGGCGGTCGGCACGAACGCGCCGCGCGCCTCGGCCCAGCGGTCGAAGAAGCGCGACATGTCGACCACGAGATCGCGCACGATCGGCAGATGGGCGAGCGGCGCGATCTCGACGCGCCCCGCATCGGCGACGGCATCGACGTGCGTGCGGCAGGTCCAGCGTGCGCGTCCGTTCACCGTCATCGCGCACGACCCGCACATCCCGACGCGGCACGCGAAGCGGTAGGCAAGCGTCGGGTCGACGTGGCGCTGCACGTGCGTCACGACGTCGAGTACGGTTTGCGCGGGGCGTCGCGGGACGGAGTAGTCGCGCCACGCACCGTCGGCGCCGCCGCGCCAGATGCGTACGGCAAGCGTGGGAGGCTGGGTCAAGGTGTCGTGATGATACTGCGGGGCCCTCGCCCTGGCCTATCGCCGTCGCGTGAACCGGCTACGGCGCCTTCGGCGTCTTGTACTCGACTTCCTTCTGGAAAGGCTTCCAGACGGTCTCGTAGCCGACGAAGCCCTTGGGGCTCGGGGCCTTCTGCCGCGTCGTGTAGAAGCGGGTCTGGCCGTCGGGAACCTTGGTGGGTGGCTTTTGCTCGCTCATCGGTCACCTCCTGGCTGGAGCGGTCTCATCATGGATGGCTCGATGTCGGGCGCAGCGCCGACCGCGCCACCCGCCTTGAGCTCCGCATCGGTGGGCTCGCGCACGTTCAGTACCTCGAGCCGGAAGATCACTTCGCGGCCGCAGAGCGGATTGTTGCCGTCGATCGTGAGCGTCCCGTTCTCGATCCGCGTCACGACGAAGGTGCGCGTGCGCCCGCTCTCGCCTTCCATCAGGATGGAAGTGCCGACCTGCCGGTACGCCTCGGGCACGTTGTCGAGGCGGTCGGTGAAGACGAGCGACTCGTCTCTCGGGCCGAAGATGCGGTTGCCGTCGATGGGTACCTCGATCACCTCGCCGCGGCGCCGGCCGGCGAGCTGCTGGTGAACGGACGGCGCGAGGATCTCGTTGTGTCCGTGAACGTAGCCGAGCGGGAATTCCACGCCGGTCAGCACCTGCCCCGACTGGCGATCGATCACCTGGTAGGTGAGCTCGACGAACTTGCCGTCGGCGATGGCGTCGCTCATGTCCAATGGCCGTGCGATGCTCAGAAGATCGAGGCCGCGAAGATGCGCACGTCGCCGTCTTCGTAGCCGAGGACGAGCCTGCCGAGCCATTCGCCCGGCTTCCTGGTGCTGCGCTGGCGATAGAGCACCGTCACGTGCTCGCCGCGACGGATGATGCCGAGATAGTCCGCTTCGTCGGCCAGGTTGCGCGCGAGCTCGCTGTTGGCGAACTGGTGATTCACCGCGACCTGGTTCATGGCGAGCGCCAGCGGTGCCGCGAAATTCCTCACGAACTCGCCGTAGTTCCCTTCGTTGGATTGCTTGACGAGATGGCGCCACAAGGGATCGGCGAGCGCCCGTATCTCGTCGTCGCTCTTGTCGCCGATGTTCAAGCGGACAGCTTCTGCGCCGGCGCCTGGCGGCTCGCCGTCGCCTCCTCGTCCTCGACGAGGTGGTAGCACGGCGCCCTCTCCATCGTGTATTCGCCGGTTTCCGGATCGCGACGCGAAACGGTCAGCACGTGCCAGTTCTCGTCGTCCACCTTCATGACGTCTCCCCGGTAGTAGTAGCCCGGCCAGCGCGTCTCCTTGCGAAACAGCGTGTGCTGCGTGACGCACTCCGCGGCGCGGTGCCGGTGCTTGAGCTCCCACGCGCGCAGCAGCTCGTGCAGGTCCTTCGCGGCCACGCTCTCGAGGTCCTCCTCCATGATCGCGAGCTTCTTGAGGCAGATGTTGAGCAGCTTCTCGTTGGTCATGTAGCCGACGGTATAGCCGCCGCAGTACTCGTCCATCAGCTTCTGCAGGCGGTCGAGCCCCTGCTGCGGATTGATGTAGTGCGGATTGACGGTGCCCGCGACCACCGCGTTGCGATAGACGCGGTAGTGCTCCAGCGGCTTGTAGATCTGCTTGCGACGGCGCTCGATCTGTGCGTTCGATACGACGATGCCTTCGCCCTTTCCGTCGTCGATGTACTTGCACGCGGCCTTCGCCGCGAGACGGCCTTCCGTGAACGAGCCCGACGAGAATGCGTGCGGCGTTCCGCCGACGGCGTCGCCCGCGCCGAACAGGCCCTCGACCGTCGTCATGCGGTTGTAGCCCCAGAAGTACTCGGGCGGCGAGACGTCCTCGGGTCCCGAGCACCACGCGCCCGAGCAGGTCGCGTGCGAGCCCATGACGTAGGGCTCGGAGGTCGTGAGCTCGGGATTCTCGTGCTTCGGATCGACGTCGGTGGCGGCCCACAGCACGGCCTGCCCCACGGTCATGCCGAGGAAGTTCTCCCAGCCGACTTCCTCGAGGTGAGGATCCTGGAACGCCTGCATCGTGACCATGTGGATCGGGCCGCGGCCGGCGGCCACTTCCTGGATGATGCAATGGTTGCGCAGGCACGTCGGGATCGGACGATGCGTCAAGTGGGACGCTTCCGGATCGAGGTACTCCTTGCCGACCATCTTCTGCAGCTCGGGGAACCACTTCGATTCGTACTCCTCGCCGAGCGAGTTCTGCGTGTACGTCTTCAAGTGCAGGAAGTACGCCCCGACGGGGCCGTAACCGTCCTTGAAGCGCGCCAGCACGATGCGGTTTTCCATCTGCGTCATCTTCGCGCCGGCTTCGATCAGCAGGCCGTAGGCCGACGCGGACGACCAGGGCGCATACCACGTGCGGCCGGCGCCCTCGCCGGTGGAGCGCGGCTTGAAGATGTTCGATGCGCCGCCCGCGCTGCAGACCACCGTCTTGGACTTGAACACGTGGTAGTTGCCGGTGCGCACGTTGAAGCCTACGGCACCGGCAACGCGGTTCGGCCTGCTCTCGTCCATCAGCAGATGCGTGACGCAGATGCGGTTGAAGACCTTGTCGGCGGACTTCTTGGCGGCCTCGGCCACGATGGGCTTGTACGACTCGCCGTGGATCATGATCTGCCATCGCCCTTCGCGGAGGTAGCGCCCGGTTTTCGGATTCCTCATGATCGGCAGGCCCCACTCCTCGAACTGGTGCACGGTGGAATCGACGTGCCGCGCCATGTCGAACAGCAGGTCTTCGCGCACGAGGCCCATCAGGTCGATGCGCGCGTAGCGCACGTGGTCCTCGGGGTTGTTCTCGCCCCAGCGCGTGCCCATGTAGCAGTTGATGGCGTACAGGCCCTGCGCGACCGCGCCGGAGCGGTCGATGTTCGCCTTCTCCGCGATGACGATCTTCTTGTCCTGTCCCCAGAACCTCGCCTCCCATGCGGCGCCCGTGCCGCCGAGGCCCGCACCGACGACGAGGATGTCGATGTCGTCTTCGACGATCGTGTGATAGGCCATCAGTAGTAGACGCCTTTCTTGAGCTTGAGGCCGGCGTCCTTCAGCGTGCGCAGGCCGCCTTCGTCCAGCCGGATGTACTTCGGTTCGTTGTAAAGGAGCTGGCCGTCGCGCTGCTCGCTGCTCGGCGCGGGCACCTCGGCGAGCTTCGGAATCGCCGTTCCCCACGGCTTCGTGGTGATGGGCGACAGGAAGTTCTTCTCCGTCCCGTCGCGGAACTTGATCTTCCACGCGATGGTGCCCTTGCGCTCGTCGCGATCGACGCGGACGCTGTGGCCGAGCGGCGCGAAATCGGCGTATCCGCGCACGTCGATCGCGTGCTGCGGACAGGCCTTCACGCAGGAGTAGCACTCCCAGCACATGTTCGGCTCGATGTTGTAGGCCCGCCGGTAGGTCGGGTCGATGTGCATGATGTCCGAGGGACAGATGTCGACGCAGTGGCCGCATCCATCGCACCGCGTCATGTACACGAACGTAGGCATCAGTGGCTCCCGGGCCCGGCGTGGCCGGGCTTCCTCGTCTCAGTAGTGGCGCGGCGCTTCCCGCTTGATGCCGAGTCCCATGTCCATCGGCGCGTTGCGCAGCAGCTCCATCGAGTGCCGCTGTTGCTGTGCAGGATCGTCGCGCGTCTGCGTTGGCAGGTTCTCGGCGCTTCCGTTCGCACGGGAGACGCGCTTGTCGAAGGCGGCCGCCGGCTTGAAGAACATGTGCGCGAACTTCGACCACGGCACGCCGCCGAACAGGACGACGGTCGCGAGCAGGTAGAGCCAGAAAACCAGCCCGACGCCGCCGCCGAGGGCGGCCCAGATCGCACCGAGCGTCACGCTCGCGAGCAGCGACAGCACGAAGAGGTCGGCCTTCGCCAGGCGCAACGGCGAGTGGCCTTCCGCGGCGACGTCGACACGAATGAAGAACCAGAACCAGTAGCCGCCGATCATCACCATCCAGGCGCCAATCCACCACAGCAACGGCCAGATGCGCGGCGTGGCCATCGGCTCTCCGGGATAGCCGAACACCATCACCGCTGTCGCGACGACGTACAGGACAAAGCCGTACATGCCGAGGAGATGCGCAACGCGGCGTCTCGCGTTGCAGAACTCTCCCGAGGCGAGCACGTCGACGACCGCGGTCTGCACGGCAATCGACGCGAGCTCACCGCCCCCGAGCTCGCGGCCCCTCCCCCTGGAGTTGCGCATGTTGGCGAAGAAATAGCGCGCGCTGCCCTTGTGCACGATGTCGAACAGCGTCCCGAGCACGACGGCGAGCGCCATGACGACCAGGAAACCCTGAAGGAAACCGGCCGGCAGCGACGCGCCGGCGACGGCGAACGGATTCAACATGGAGCGCCCCTTCGGCGCCGCCGCGAATGCGGCGCGGTTATATGCTTATGGACGGAATCTGCCACGCGACCGGGCGCGAAGCCAATCGAAGTCGTTTATCGATCGATAAACGAGCCATGGTGCATCGCACAATGCCTGCGGGCCGGACGGCATTCTTCGCCCGGTATGATGGGCGGCAGGACCTTTCGACGCCGAACGCACGCCGCACCCATGCCCGACCGCAGGCTCCAGGCCTTCCAGGCCGTCGCCAAGCACCGCTCCTTCACCAAGGCGGCGGAGGCGCTTTGCATGACGCAGCCGGCGGTGACGTTCCAGATCCGGCAGCTCGAGGAGCATTTCCGCACCCGCCTGTTCGATCGCGCCAATGGCCGCATCGCGCTCACGCCGACCGGCGCGGTCGCGCTGGAATACGCGGAGCGCATCCTCGCCCTGCACGCCGAGCTCGACGAGCGCGTCCGGGACCTGACCGGGCAGGAAGTGGGTGTACTGATGATCGGCGCCAGCACGACCATCGCGGAGTTCCTGCTGCCGCGCGTCCTCGGTGAGTTCAAGTCGCGCCACCCCGGGATCGTGCCGCAGCTCAGCGTCGCGAACTCCGAGGCCGTGCAGGCGCGCGTGGCCGAGCGCTCGCTCGACCTCGGCTTCATCGAGGGCGATTCGCACCTTCGCACCCTGGTCACCGACGTCTGCTGCGAGGACGAGCTGCAGGTCGTGTGCGCGCCGTCGCACCCGCTCGCTCGCCGCAAAGCGCTCGCGCCCCACGCGCTGACCGAGCATCCCTACATCAGTCGCGAGGTCGGATCCGGCACGCGCGAGGTCATCGATCGCTACCTCGAGCGCGCCGGCCTCGCGGCCGATTCGCTGCACATCATCATGGAAGCGAGCAGCCCCGAAGCGCTGAAGGGGCTCGTGGCCACCGGTGTCGGCTTCGCGATCATGTCGCGCGCCACCGCCGAGAAAGAGGTTCGGCTCGGAGACCTCGTCACGGTACCGCTCGACCCGCCGCTGATCCGTCACCTCTCGGTGGTGTATCCGCGCGAGCGAATCCATCCCAAGTTCGTGAGCGAGTTCGTGCGCTTCGCCAAGGAACGCCTCGCCGCGAACGCACGCGACGAGCGCCGGCTCGCGGCCGTCTGACGCGGCGCAACCGTCGCGCTTCAGCCCTGCCGCCCGCTCGCTAGCGGGCCGAGTGCCCGGTCAGCTTGACCTCGACGTTCTCGTGCGCCGCGAGCGATGCGTAATAGGCGCGAAGGATCTCGAGCACCTCGGGGCGACTGAACTCGGCGGGCACGTCTGCGCCTTCGGAAAGCCACTTGCGCAGCTTTGTCCCGGACACGAGCAAGCGATCGGAATCGTCGTGCGGACACGTGCGCGCCGAAGCCATGCCGCCGCATCGATAGCACCAGAAGGTCCAGTCCATGCGCAAGGGCGCGATGGCGAGCGCGCCCTGCGGGATCTCGTCGAAGATGCGGTGCGCGTCGAACGGGCCGTAGTAGCTGCCCACTCCCGCGTGGTCGCGTCCCACGATCAGGTATGCGCATCCGTAGTTCTGCCGGAACAGCGCATGCAACAGCGCCTCGCGCGGTCCTGCGTAGCGCATGTCGAGCGGGTAGCCCGCCTGGAGCACCGTTCCGGCGCGAAAGTAGCGATCGATGAGCGTCGCGATCGCGCGCGTGCGCACGGCCGCGGGAATATCGCCCGGTTTCAGGTTGCCGAGCAGCGAATGGACCAGCACGCCGTCGCATACCTCGATCGCGACCTTCACGAGGTATTCGTGCGACCGGTGCATCGGGTTGCGCGTCTGGAATGCCGCGACGCGCGTCCATCCGAGCCGCGTGAACTCGGCGCGCGTCTCCGCCGGCGTCTTGAAGAGCGCTCCATAGCGTGCGCCGAATCCGCCGTCGCCCAGCACGCGCAGCGCGCCCGCGAGGTTGACGTCGCCCTGCTGCAACACCGCGCGCACGCCGGGATGGTCGGGGTCCGTGGTCTTGAACACCGACCTGCATTCGTGCGCCTTGTCGATACGGTACTTCTCGCTCACCGTCAGCACGGCGAGCAGCGATTCGTCGTCCGGGTCGACGAGCGCGATGTCGTCGCCGACCGCAATCGGTGCGGCCTTGTCCTCGTCCGCGGAAAGCGTGATCGGAACGGGCCAGAACGTTCCGTCCGCCGTGCGCATGTCGTCGCACACGCCGCGCCAGTCCGCATGCGTCATGAATCCGCCCAGCGGCGTGAAGCCGCCGATGCCCAGCATCACGACGTCGCCCTTCTCGCGCGTCGAGATGCGCAGCCGGCGGAGCGTTTCGGCGCGGCGCAGCGCCGCGGTGCGCGCGTCGCCGTTCAGCTGCAGCGGCCGCAGCTCGGCGCTCCCATGCGGCGGTACGAGTCGGGTCATGCGATCACCCATGCGCTAATATGAGGCGATGAAGATCTGCATCGTGTCGGACAGCCACGATCGCGCCGAGCCGCTCGCGCAGGCGGTGCGCGCGGGCGCCGCGGAAGGCGCCACGACGGTGATCCACTGCGGCGACATCATCGGCACGCAGACGCTTCGCGGCGCGATGAGCGTCGGCCTGCCGCTGCACGTGATCCATGGCAACAACCTGGGCGATCCGGTGTCGCTCAGTCGCTGGGCGTACGAGAGCAACGGACTCCTGCGCTACCACGGCGCGGATGGCCGCATCGAGCTCGACGGGCGGCGCATCTTCATCGTCCATTACCCCGAGTACGGGCAGGCGATGGCCTGCACGGGCGACTGGGATCTCGTGTGCTGCGGTCATTCGCACGTCGCGGCGGTCGAGCGCGTCGCGAACGTGAAAGGCGGCACGACGTGGTTGGTCAATCCCGGCACGATCGCCGGCCTCGCCGCGCCGGCGACATGGATCCTCGGCGACCTCGACGCCATGCGATTCGAGGTTCGGACGCTCGACGCGTGACGCGCCGGATCGTGCGCCTGCCCGCACGCCGCGCCTACGACGTCTCGAGCAGCTTCAGGCGCTGCACCTTGCCCGACGCGCCCTTCGGCAGCTCGTTCACGAAGCGCAGATAGCGCGGCGACTTGTAGCGGCCGAGCTCGCGCAGGCAGTGCGCGCGAAGATCGTCCTCGCTGCAGTGCTCGCCGGGTTTGAGCACCACGCACGCGAGGATCTCCTGCCCGTAGTCCGGATCGGGCACGCCCACCGCGGCGCATTCGAGCACGGCGGGATGGCGCAGCAGCGCCTCGTCGATCTCGCGCGGGGCGATGTTCTCGCCGCCCTTGATGATCAGCTCCTTCAGCCGCCCCGTGATGAAGTAATAGCCCTCCGCATCGCGGTAGCCGAGGTCGCCCGTGGAGAGCCAGCCGTCGCGGTCGATGGCGCGCGCCGTCAGATCGTCGGCGCGAAAGTAGCCCATCATGACGCTCGGGCCACGCAACTGGACCTCGCCCACCTCGCCGGCACGCGCTTCCGACCCCTCCGCTCGCATCACGCGCGCCTCGACGCCGAGTGGAAGACCCGGGGAGCCGAGCTTGCGGCGTCCCGCGTCGAGCGGATTGCTGAACGCGATGGACGCGCTTTCCGTGAGGCCCATCGCCTCGATCACCGAGATGCCGAAGCGCTCCTCGAACGCGCGGTGCTGCGCCGGCGGCAGCGGCGCCGACGCCGAGCGCGCGAAGCGCACCGCGCGGCACGCGTCGCGTTGCGCGTCGTCCGGCGGCGCGCCGTTCAGCAGGTACGCGATGATCGTCGGCACGACGTTGATCCACGTCGGCCGATAGCGCTCGACCAGCGGCCACCATTGCGACACGCTGAAGCGATGCGGCATGACGATGCTGCCGCCGGACACGAGCGGCGAGATCGTCGCGATGCACTGTCCGTTGATGTGGTACAGCGGCAGCGACGACAACAGGCGGTCGTCGTGACCGAGCTCGAGCGACGCGCTGACGGCCGCGCCGGATGCGAGCAGGTTTCCATGCGACAGCAGCGCGCCCTTGGGCTGGCCGGTCGTGCCCGACGTGTACATCAGCAGCGCCGGATCGCCCGCGGACAAGGGCGCGAGCGCGGTGTCGCCTGCGGCGGGAAGATCGAGCCCGTCGACGTCGCACACGCGCACGGCGAAGCAATCCGCATGGCGTGCCGCGATCGCACGCAGCCGCGGCGCATGCTCCTGCGCCGCGAACACCACGCGCGCGCCCGAGTGCACCAGCGCGTACTCGAGATAGCTGTCCTGCGCGAGCAGGTTCTGCGGCGCCACCACGCGGCCGGCGTACATCACGCCGAGGAACAGCTGCGCGGCGCTGATGCCGTTCGGCAGCATGAACGCGACCGGCTCGCCCGCCGGCACGCCGAGTGCGTCGAGGAGCGCGGCGAGGCTGCGCGCGCCGGCGCGTAGCGCCTCGTAGGGCACCACGCGGTCGGGCTCCGGTGCGAACAGGAACGGCGCGTGCGGACGCGCCGTGGCGTGCGCGTCGATCAGCTCGCGCAGCGTCGCGGCCACGTCAGGCGTTGAACTTGCGGCGGTACGCGCCGAAGAGCTCGTCCTCGCTCGGCTCGTGCACGCGGTCCGGCGGCAGCGGATACACCACGCGCGTGATGTTCAGGAAGTGCCGGTAGTTGAGGTTGTCCGAGATGCTGTTGCGGCCCCACGTGCCGCAACCCATCGACAGCGAGAATGGGAGCGCGTTGTCGAAGCTGCCGCCGGTGGCGAAGCAGTGCGCCTGGTTGACGATGACGCGGCACACCGGCAGCGCGAGGCCGAGCTCGCGTGCGCGCTCGGGACGCCGCGTATGCAGCCCCACCGAGTGACCCGCGCCCTGGAAGGACAGGATGCGCGTGGCGAGCGCCGCGGCAGCGGCGAAATCGGGCGCGGTGTAGAGGGCCAGAACCGGCGAGAGCTTCTCCCCGGAGAACGGGTGATCGCGGCCCACGCCCTCGGTCTCGACGATCAGGAAGCGCGCGTCGCGCAGTGCCGGTCGCGCGAGGCCGGCGCGCGCCGCGATGGTGGGCGCATCCTGCGCGATGAACGGCGCAGCGAGCTCGCCTTGCGGAAACATCGCAGCCTGCAGGCGTTGCGCCTCGTCGGCATCGAGCAGGATGCCGCCCTGCGCGGCGAGCGCGTCGAGGAGCGCGGCGCGGTTCATGGCAAGCGCGATGACGTGATTCTCCGACGAGCAGCTGGTGGCGTTGTCGAACGTCTTGGACGCGGCGATCTTCGCGGCTGCATCGGCGAGGTCCGCGGTCTCGTCGACGATGACGGTGACGTTTCCCGCGCCGACGCCGATCGCCGGCGTGCCGCTCGAGTAGGCGGCGCGCACGTTCTTTTGCGAGCCGGTCGCGACGACGAGATCGGCCTGGCGCATCAGCTCCTGCGTGAGCGCGCGGTCGGCAACGGGCAGCGCCTGAACGAGATCGCGCGGGGCGCCGACGCGCGCGAGCTCCGCGTGCACGTATTCGAGCAGGAGCTCGAGCGTCGACTGTCCCTTCGGCGAAGGCGCGAGCACGATCGCGTTGCGGCCCTTCAACGCGTTGAGGATGTTGTTGGCTGGCGTGGCCGCCGGATTGGTCGACGGCGTGACCGCGGCCACGACGCCGACCGGACGCGCGATCTCGATCAGCCCGCGTTGCGGATCCTCGTCGATGACGCCGACCGAGCGGGCGCCGGCGAGATCGCGCAGCAGGCCGATGGTCTTGCGGCGGTTCTTGGCGATCTTGTCGGGCACGTTGCCCAGGCCCGAATCGCGCACGGCGCGCTCCGCGAGCGCGCGATTGCGCGACGGCTCGACGATCGCCCAGCCGGCGGCGGTGACCACTTCGTCGACGCCGGCCTGGTCGTAGCGCTCGTAGGCGCGCTGCGCGATTCGCGCGCGCTCGACCAGCGCGCCGACGATTGCGGGTGCATCCTTGTTCATCGCGCTCTTCGCCCGTCGTGCGCCGCGCGCCGAGACTTCACCCCTTGCGCGCGGCAGTGGACTTGTACTTCTCCAGATGGCGCACCGGCAGCGCCAGCGCATCGCGCCGGAACGGATCGCCGAGCTCGCGCGTCACCATCATCTCGAGCACCGTCGTCTTGCCTTCGCGCTGTGCCGCGGCCGCCGCACGCAGCGCAGGACCGACATCCGACAGCGATTCGATGCGCACGCCCTCCGCGCCCATCGCCTTCGCCACGGCGGCCCACGACGGCTGCTTGTCGAGGTTCACGCCGATGAAGCGATTCGCATAGAAATCGACGTGGTTCTTCTTTTCCGCACCCCACTGGCCGTTGTTGAACACCACCGCGGTGACCGGAATCTGCTCGCGCACGCACGTCTGCAGCTCGCCGAAGCTCATGCCCCACGCGCCGTCTCCGACGTATGCAATCGCCGGACGGTCGGGCGCGGCGACCTTGGCGCCGATGATCGTCGGAAACGCGTAGCCGCAGTTGCCGAAGCTCATCGCCGCAAACATCGAGCGCGGCCGGTCGAAGCGCAGGTACGAGTTCGACACCGAGCAGATGTTGCCGATGTCGGTGGACACCATGGCGCCCTCGGGCATCGCCTTCTCGAGCTCGCGCAGCATCTGGCGCGGGTGCATGGCGTTCACGCCCTTGCTCACCTCGACCGACCACGCGTCCTTCTCGTGGCTCCACGAGTCGAGCTCCGCTTCCCATGCCTTCTTCTCGGATTGCACCGTCGCGAGACGCGATGCTTCGTTGGCCTTGCACGCGAGGCGCTTCTGCGCGAGCCGCGCGGAGAGCGCCCGCGCGGCGGCCTTGGCGTCGCCACAGATGCCGACCGAAATCGGCTTCACGAGGCCGAGCATCTTGGGATCGGCATCGATCTGGATGATCTTCGCGTTCTTCGGCCAGTAGTCGAGGCCGTGCTGCGGCAGCGTGCCGAAGGGCCCGAGCCGCGTGCCGAGGGCGAGCACGACGTCCGCCTTGCCGATCAGCTTCATCGCCGCCTTGCTGCCCTGGTAGCCGAGGGCGCCGCACCACAGCGGGTGCTTCGCGGGGAACGAATCGTTGTGCAGGTAGCTCGTCGCGACCGGTGCCTGCAGCTGCTCCGCGAGCGCGATGGCTTCGGCCTCACCCTCGGCCATCACCACGCCGCCGCCGGCGAGGATCACCGGAAACTGCGCCGCGGCGAGGACCTCGGCGGCCTCGTCCAGGCTCTTCTCGCCGCCTGCGCCGCGCTCGATGGCGATCGGGCGCGGGATCTCGCACTCGATGTCGCCGTAGAAGAAGTCGCGCGGGATGTTGAGCTGCGTGGGTCCCATTTCGAGTTGCGCGCGGTCGAACGCACGGCCCGTGAGCTCGGCCATGCGCGCCTTGTTGTTCACGTGCGCCTGGAACTTGGTGATCTTGGAGAAGATCGGCAGCTGCTCGGTCTCCTGGAAGCCGCCCAGCCCGAGCGTCATGCTGCCGGTCTCCGGCGTGATGACCACCACCGGCGAATGCGCCCAGTACGCCGCGGCGACGCTGGTGACGAAGTTCGTGATGCCGGGGCCGTTCTGCGCGATGCAGACGCCGTGCCGTCCCGATACACGCGCATAGCCGTCGGCCATGTGCCCGGCGCCCTGCTCGTGCGCCACCGAGATGAAGCGGATTCCGGCCAGCGGAAAGAGGTCGAGGGCGTCCATGTACGCCGAGCCGACGATGCCGAAGACGTCCTTGACGCCCTGTGCCACCAGCGTCTCGACGAAGGCCTCGGACGGGGTCATCGTCTGCCGCCCGGTCACCACCATGCGGCTTTGCTCGGTCATCGTGTTCATGCGCGCTCCAGGCTCACTCGGGCTAATCTCGCATTTTCGCGCGGCGAAGGCATCCGGGGATAGAGCCAGTTCGTGCCGCGTCGCCATGCCAGCACGCGCATGCCAGGCGCGCACGACGCGCGGCAGGCGGCCTATACTGGGTGGAGCATCACGGAAGGAGGCACGCATGGCGGCGCCCGCATGGAAGGTCGAGGGGCAGTACTACGAGAACTGCAGCTGCGATTTCGTGTGCCCCTGCATCCTCGGACAGATGTCGGTCATGCCGACCCAGGGCTCGTGCACGTTCGCGATGGGCTTCCAGATCGAGCGGGGGCGCTACGGCGACGTCGCGCTGGACGGGCTCGGCTTCGTGGTCGTCGGCTTCACGCCGGCCGAGATGGCGAAGGGCAATTGGTCGGTCGCGCTCGTGGTGGACGAGCGCGCGAGCGCCGCACAGCGCGAGGCGATCACGGCGATCGCGAGCGGCAGCGCCGGCGGTCCCATGGCTGCGCTGTCGGGACTCGTGGGTAAGCTCCTGGGCGTCGAGTCGGCGCCCATCACGTTCCGCCGCGATGGCGTGTCGTGGTCGGTCGATGCCTCGAGCGCCGTTCACATCGACGGCACCGGCGCGCCGGGCCTCGATCCCGCGCGTGGCCCCCTGCAGCTCGCGAACACGGGACACCCCGCGGCGAGCACGTTCACGCTCGCCCGTCCGCAGAAGAGCCGCGTGTCGGTGCTCGGCGTGGCGTGGAGCGAAGCGAGCGGCCGCAACAACGCGCAATACGCGCCGTTCGCCTGGCAGAGCGGCTAACGGAGCGCGGTCCAGGCCGCGAGCACGAGCAACGCCGCGCCGCTCCAGCGCGCGGTCCGCTCGCCAAGCGGCGCGAGCTTCTCGACCAGCACCCAGAGCGTGAGCGCGACGATGACCGCGAGATTCATCGCGCCGCCCGCGAACAGCAGCAGCATCAGCGCCCAGCAGCAGCCGACGCAGTAGCTGCCGTGCGCGAGCCCCATGCGGAACGCGCCGGCGGTGCCCGCGCGCCAGCCGTGCAGCAGCGTGGCGAGCGGCGAGCGGCACACGCGCAGGCACGCGCGCTTGTGCGGCGTCAGCTGGTACACGCCCGCGAGCGCCAGCGCGATCGCCGCGGCGAACGGCGTCGCCGGCTCCATCATGGGCGTGAACAGCAAAAGCTGCGCGAGGACACGCTGCAGGACGGTCGCCGCCAGGCTGTACCCGCCCCATGCGACGAGGTAGCCCGCCGCCATGGCGTGGAGCTGACGTCCCGCATGCGCATCGCCGCGGGCGCGCGCCGCACCGGCGTAGAGCAGCAGCAGCGGCGCTGCGGACGGCAGCATCATCGCGGTCATCATCGCCATCCACATGGCCCACAGCAGCGCGAGTCGCGCGGCATCCCATTCCGGCACCATCGTCCAGGCCGCTGCGCCCGACATCGCGCCGTACATGTCCCGCGCCATGACCACGATCCACGCCCACGACGCGAGCGTCACGGCGAAGAGCAGCAGCGCGCTGGTCCAGCGCTCGTGGCGCAAGGCCGCCTCGAGCAGCGTGCGCTCCTCGGGCGCGGCCGCGCTCATGAGGTCAGCCGAGCAGCGTCGCCGCAGGCACGTAGTCGTACCCGAGCGCCTGCGCCACGGGCTCGCACGTCACCTTGCCGAAGGCGATGTTCAAGCCCTCGCGCAGGTGCGAATCCTCGGTCAGCGCGCGCTTCCAGCCTTTTTCCGCCAGCGCCGCCACGAAGGGCAGCGTGACGTTGTTCAGCGCGTACGTCGATGTGCGCGGCACGCCGCCCGGCATATTCGCTACGCAGTAGTGCACGACACCATCGACGACGTACGTGGGGTCGGCGTGCGTGGTCGGGTGCGACGTCTCGAAGCAGCCGCCCTGATCGATCGCAACGTCGACCACCACCGACCCGGGCTCCATGCTCGCGATCATGGCGCGCGACACGAGCTTGGGGGCCGAGGCCCCCGGCACCAGCACGCCGCCGACCACAAGGTCCGCCTCGGCGACGTGGCGCTCGATGCTGTCGCGGTTGGAGAACGCGGTGCCGAGCCGCGTGCCGAACTGCGACCAGAGCCTGCGCAGCGCGTCGACGTTGCGATCGAGCACGGTGACGAGCGCGCCCATGCCGAGCGCGATCTCCGCCGCATGCGTGCCGACGACGCCTCCGCCGAGAATGGCGACGCGGGCGGGCGCCACACCGGGCACGCCGCCGAGGAGCAGCCCCTTGCCGCCCTGCGGCTTCTCCAGCAGCTGCGCGCCGGCCTGCACGGCCATGCGACCGGCCACCTCCGACATCGGCGCGAGCAGCGGCAGACCGCCGTGCGGCGAGGTCACCGTCTCGTACGCGATGCAGACAGCGCCGCTCGCGATCAGGTCGCGCGCCTGGTCGGGATCCGGCGCGAGATGCAGATAGGTGAAAAGCACCTGCCCCTTGCGCAGCATCGCGCGCTCGGCCGCCTGCGGCTCCTTCACCTTGACGATCATGTCGGCGGTCGCGAACACCTCCGCGGCGCTCGCCACGATGCTCGCGCCGGCCGCGCGGTAGACCTCGTCGGACTGGCCGATGCCGGCACCGGCGCCGCGCTCGACGAGCACCGCGTGACCATGCTCGGTCAGCTCGCGCACCGACGCGGGCGTGAGGCCGACGCGATTCTCGAGGACCTTGATCTCCTTCGGTACGCCGATGCGCATGCGCTAGTGCTCCTGTCGAAGTGAAGGAACGAGCTCGGCGCAGGCCTCGGCCAGCTCGGCGACGCCCGGCTCGATGCGCTCGGGCGCGATGGATGCGAAGCCGAGCCGCGCGTGATGGCGCGACGCTTCCACATCCTGCGCGAAGAACACGTCGCCGGGCTCGATCAGCACGCCGCGCCGCGCCGCGATTGCCGCGAGCGCGCGCGTATCGACGCGTGGATCGAAGCGCAGCCAGAACGACGATGCGCCCGGCACGGTGGCGAAGACGACGCCCGGAAGGTGGCGGCGCAGCGACTCGGCCATCAGCGCGGAGCGCTCGGCGTAGGCCTGGCGCAGGCGGCGCAGCAGCGCGTCGTGATAACCCATGGCGAGGAACAGCGCGGTCGAGCGCTCGTTGTTGGCGGCCGGGTGGCGCAGCATCAGTCGGCGCAGCGCGCGCGCCTCGCGCACGACCTCCGCGCTCGCCACGATGAAACCGACGCGGATGCCGGGCGCGAGCGTCTTCGAGAGGCTGCTCACGTAGATGACACGCCCCGTCCGATCCAGGCTCTTGAGCGCCGGCTGCGCGCGACCTTCAAGACCGAGCTCGACCTCGTAGTCGTCCTCGATCAGCACGCGGTCCTTGACCTGGGCCCAGTCGAGCAACGCTTCGCGGCGAGCGAGCGGCATCGTGACGTTGGTCGGGCACTGATGCGACGGCGTGACGTAGACGTAGTCGCAGTCGTCGAGGGCGCCGGAGAGCGCGAGCCCTTGCGCATCGAGCGGAAGCGGCACGACATTGCGCGTGCGCGCGGTGAAGATATTGCGTGCGTCCGGATAGCCGGGGTCCTCCACGCCGACGCGCGTGCCGGCGTGGACGAGCAGTGTCGCCAGCAGGAAGAGCGCGTGCTGCGCGCCCACCGTGAGCAGGATCTCGTCCGGCGTGGCGAACACGCCGCGTCGCGCGAGAAGGCGCGTCTGGATCTGCTCGATCAGCAGCGGATCGTCGGCGTCGATGCGATCCGCGGCCCATCCGCGCACCTCGGCCGCGGACATGGCCTGCAGGCTGCACTCGCGCCATCCGGCGATGGGCAGCAGCCCAGGATCGATCTGGCCGTAGATGAAAGGATAGGGGTAGCGCTGCCAGTCGGCGGGCTTCACGATGTTGCGCTGGCCGCTCACCGAGCCCGACAGGCGATCGCGCCATCCGACCGGCGCTTCGCTGCCGCGGCTGCGCCGCGGCATGGCGACGCGCCCGCTCGCCATCTGCGGGTCGACGAAATGCCCGCTGCGGCTCTTGGTGCGCAGGTAACCCTCCTGCACCAGCAGCTCGTAGGCAAGCGCGACGGTGTTGCGCGCGACGCCGAGCTCCGCGGCCAGCGTGCGGGTCGACGGCAGCGCCGTGCCCGCCGGCAGATGGCCGTCGAGGATCGCGCCGACCAGCATCTCGCGGATCCGCGCCTGGAGGCTGATCTTGCTGCGGAACGACAGCTGGAACAGCTGGTTCCACATCGGCTGGTTGGCGCGCGCTGCCATGGTCTTCGGACGCGAGGCTCCCGAGGAAAAGCTGGCCCAGCGCGTCGGCGCATCTGGCTCTGGCGCGGTGCGAGAGGCCGGACTACAAAGGGCATATCATTGCACAACGTTGCCGCCACCCCGGCTGCGCGCATTTCCCGGAGACCACGCATGGACCACGCCGAAACCACGCTGCGCGAACGTCCCGCCACGCCCCTTTCGCTGGACGAATACTGGATGCCGTTCACCTCCAACCGCGACTTCAAGCGCGACCCGAAGATCGTCGTGCGCGCGGAAGGCATGTACTACTGGAACGACCGCGGCGAGCGGTTGATCGACGCGTCGTCGGGCCTGTTCTGCGTCAACGCGGGCCATGGGCGCAAGGAGATCGCGGACGCCGTCGGCGCGCAGCTGCGCGAGCTCGATTTCGTCGCGCCTTTCACGCGCGGGCATCCGAAGCAGTTCCAGCTCGCCGCGCGCGTCGCCGAGCTCACGCCCGGCGACCTGAACCGCATCTTCTTCGTGAACTCCGGCTCCGAGGCGGTCGACAGCGCGATGAAAGTCGCGCTCGCGTATCACCAGGCGCGCGGCCAGCCCGGGCGCACCATGTTCGTGTCGCGCGAACGGGCGTATCACGGCGTCAACTTCGGCGGCGTGGCGCTCTCGGGCATCGTCAACAACCGTCGGCGCTACGGGCCCGGCGTGGCCGGCGTGGTGCACATGCGCCATACGCACCTCAAGGAGAACTACTTCACCCGGGGCGAGCCGGCGACCGGGGCCGAGCTCGCGGACGACCTCACGCGCTTCGTGAATCTCTACGGCGCGGAGAACATCGCGGCGTGCTTTGTCGAGCCCATCGCCGGATCGACGGGTTGCCTCGTGCCGCCCAGGGGCTATCTCGCGCGGCTGCGCGAGATCTGCGATGCGCACGGCATCCTGCTCGTGTTCGACGAAGTCATCACGGGCTTCGGCCGCACGGGCCAGCCGTTCGCGGCGCAGAGCTTCGGCGTCACGCCGGACATCATGACCATGGCCAAGGGCATCACCAACGCCGCGCAGCCGATGGGCGCGCTGGCGATCAGCGAGCGGGTGCACGACGCCATCATGGGCGCGGCGCAGGAAGGCGCCATCGAGTTCTTCCACGGGTACACGTACTCCGGCCATCCGGCGGCGTGCGCGGCCGGGCTCGCGACGCTCGACATCTATCGCAACGAGGGTCTGTTCGAGCGCGGGCGCGCGCTGTCACCGTATTTCCTCGACGCCATCTTCGGCCTGAAGGGCTTGCCGGCCATCACGGACATCCGCGGCTACGGCATGTTCGCCACGATCGACCTGGCGCCCGACGGCGCACCCGGTCGGCGCGGCCATGTCTTCCAGAAGAAGCTCTTCGAGAACGGACTGCATCTCAAGGCGACGGGCGACTCGGCGCTCATCGCGCCGCCGCTCATCGCCGAGAAAGAGCATGTCGATATGATCGCCGACATCTTGCGCAAGACGCTCGCGACGATCTAGGCTTTCGCCACCGCAGCGGACAACCCGGGGAGACCACGATGAAGCGCCTCTTGGCATTGACAGGCATTGCGCTGGCGTTCGCCGCCAGCGCGGCGTTCGCACAGAAGGAAGTGACCATCGCGTACCAGGACATGCTCGACCCGTACCGCCATGCCCAGGAGACGAAGGAGCTCGAGAAGGCGACCGGCTACAAGATCAACTGGAAGCAGTTCGGCGGTGGCGGCGAGGTGATCAAGGCGATGGCCTCGGGCGGCGTGCAGCTCGGCGAGGTCGGCTCGGCCGGCATCGCGGCCGCGGTGTCGCGCGGCGAGCCGTACGAGCTGTTCTGGATCCTCGACGACATCGGCGACGCCGAAGCGCTGGTCGCGAAGAACGGCTCGGGCATCAACAGCGTCAAGGACCTGAAGGGCAAGAAGATCGCGATGCCCTTCAACTCGACCACGCACTTCCACACCATGGTCGCCCTCGAGCAGGCCGGCGTCGACCCGAAGGACGTGCAGATCCTCAACATGCGTCCGCCCGAAGTGCGTGCGGCGTGGCAGCGCGGCGACATCCAGGCGACCTACATCTGGGACCCGGTGCTGTCCGAGGTGAAGAAGGACGGCAAGGTGATCATGACGTCGGGCAAGCTGTCCGCCGAAACGGGCAAGGCCACGTTCGACGGCTACGTCGTCAACAAGGACTGGGCGAAGCAGAACAAGGACTTCATGGTGAAGTTCGTCAAGGTGCTCGCCGCGGCCGACGAGGACTATCGCAAGAACAAGGCGAAGTGGACCGCCGACTCGGCGCAAGTGAAGGCGGTCGCGAAGTGGTCGGGCGCCAAGGCCGAGGACGTGCCGAACGGCATGGCGCTCTATCGCTTCCCGACGCTCGCCGAGCAGAACAGCAAGTGGCTCGGCGGCGGCAAGAACAGCCTGGCGGCGAAGGCGCTGGAGGCGACCGCCAAGTTCCAGCTGTCGCAGAAGCAGATCGAGAAGACGCTGCCGGACTATTCGGTGGCGGTGACCGACGAGTACGTCAAGGACGCGATGAAGTGACGATCGAGCCGGCGGCGCCGGCTCGCACGTAGTTCCGCGATCGACCATACGAGGGCTCTGCTGGCGACAGCAGGGCCCTCGCTACGCTCGGTGCGCGACTCAGTTGCGCCGCGCGCGCAATTCGCTCACGATGAGAGGCCGAGCCTTCCCGCCGCCGCGCCGGCGGCGCGCGCTCGTCGCAGCTCCCGTAGTCCACGCCGAGGTTCTAGTCCCGTGTCCAAATTGGAGATCCGGCACGTCAGCGTCAACTATGCCGGTCAGGCCGGCCGCTCGACGCTCGCGCTCGCCGACGTGAACCTCGCGCTCGACCCGGGCGACTTCGTCGTCGCGCTCGGCGCGTCCGGCTGCGGCAAGACGACGCTCCTGTCCTGCATCGCCGGATTCATGGAGCCGTCCGAGGGCCAGATCGTGCTCGACGGAACCCCGGTCGTCGGGCCCGGCGCCGAGCGCGGCGTCGTCTTCCAGAAGCATGCGCTCATGCCGTGGCTCAACGTGATCGACAACGTGGCGTTCGGGCTGCGCATGCGCGGCGTGCCGAAGGCCGAGCGCGAGAAGATCGCGCTCGACAAGCTGCGCCTGGTGGGGCTCGAGAAGTTCATGCGATACCCGGTGTACCAGATCTCCGGCGGCATGCAGCAGCGCGTCGGCCTCGCGCGCGCGCTCGCGAGCGACCCGGAGGTGATGCTCATGGACGAGCCGATGGGCGCGCTCGACGCGCTCACCCGCGAGCAGATGCAGGAGCTCATCCTCGAGCTGTGGTGGAAGACGCGCAAGATGTTCTTCTTCATCACGCACAGCGTGGAGGAAGCGCTGTTCCTCGCCACCGAGCTCATCGTCATGACCCCTTCCCCGGGGCGCATCGCGCATCGGTACGCGCTCGAGTTCGGCCGCCGCTACATCGAGTCTCGCGACGCGCGTAAGGTGAAGGCCGATCCCGAGTTCATCCGGTTGCGCGAGGAGATCCTGCAGCTCATCCACGCGGCGCGGCCCGAGCTCGAGGACGCCGCGGCATGAGCAGCGTTCCGACACCGGCCTCGCCGGCGCCCGAGGCCGTCGACAGCCCGCCGCGCGCGCAGCGCACCGTCCGTGCCGTCAAGGGCTACAGCGTCCCCGGCGAAGGGCCGACGACGGTCATCAGCGTGGTTACCGTCGTCGCGCTGCTCGTGCTCTGGTGGGTCGCGACGCATTACGGCTGGATCAAGGATCTGTTCCTGCCGACACCCGAGAAGATCTTCACGAGCTTCGGCGAGGCGTGGAAGGGCGAGATCCAGGGCGGCAAGCCCCTGTCCGAGCACTTCTGGTGGAGCCTCTATCGCGTGTTCGCCGCGTTCTTCTTCGCGTGCGTCACCGCGGTCCCGGTCGGCATCGCGATGGGCGTGTCGCGCATCGCGCGCGGCGTCTTCGATCCGCCGATCGAGTTCTACCGGCCGCTGCCGCCGCTCGCCTACCTGCCGCTCATCATCATCTGGTTCGGCATCGACGAAACGGCCAAGATCGTGCTCATCTATCTCGCGTGCTTCGCCCCGCTCGCCATGGCCGCGCGCGCGGGCGTACGCAGCGTCACCATCGAGCAGATCAACGCCGCCTATTCGATGGGCGCGTCGAAATGGCAGGTGATCGCGCACGTCGTCATCCCGGCCGCGATGCCCGAGATCCTCACGGGCATGCGCATCGCCATCGGGTTCGGGTGGACCACGCTCGTCGCCGCCGAGATGGTCGCGGCCACCGCGGGTCTCGGCCAGATGGTGCTCAATGCTTCGAACTTCCTGCGCACCGACGTCGTCATCATGGGCATATTCGTGATCGGCGCCGTCGCGTACGCGTTCGATCTTTTGATGCGCTACATCGAGCGCCTGGTCGTGCCCTGGAAGGGCAAGGTGTAGCGCGCACCGGCCGTCGCGATGACGACGGCATACCGCCTGTCCCCGCCGGCGCGCCGCTCGACCGCCGCGGCGACGCCCAGGCTCTCGCGCCGGTCGGGCGCGGTTGACAATGCAGGCGCGGGTCGCCAACCTCCACGGCATGCAGCAACGTCCGCAACTGCAGAAGCTCGTCGAGCGTGCGCGCCGCGGCGCGGCCTTGCGCGCGGCCATGGTGTTTCCATGCGATCGCGACGTTCTGCAGCTCGCGCTGTCCGGCGCGTTCGCGGGCTATCTCGCGCCGACGCTGGTCGGTCCCGAGACGCGCATACGCGACGTGGCCAATCACGCCGGCCTCGACATCTCGCGGCTCGCGCTGATCGACACGCCCGACGATCCGCGCGCCGCGGCCGCGCACGCGGTTGCGCTCGCGCGCGATGGAGCCGTCCATGCGCTCGTCAAAGGCAGCCTCGGCAACGAGGACCTGCTCGCGCCCGTGGCCGCGCCGGATTCCGGGCTCCGCACGGAGTCGCGGCTTTCGCATGCATGCGTGCTGGACCTGCCCGGTGTGCCGCGGCCGCTCCTGCTCGCCGACGCGCTGCTCAACGTGGCACCGAATCTCGCGGCGAAGCGCGACATCCTGCGCAACACGCTGCGCCTTGCGCACGCGCTCGGCATCGAGCAGCCGCGCGTCGCGCTGCTGGCCGCGATGGACGGGCCGTCCCACGCTTTTCCGTCGACGACCGACGCTGTGGCGCTGCGCTCGATGGCGGCGCAAGGCGTGTTCGGGGCGGTGACCGTCGAAGGGCCGATGACGCCCGACCAGGCGCTCGCGCGCACCGACGCGCGCTCCGACGTCGCGGGGCACGCCGACGTGCTGATCGCGCCCAGCATGGAAGCGGCGATCATCCTGCACAAGACGCTCACCGCGCTGACCCAGGGCCTCGCCGCCGGCATCGTGCTCGGTGCTCGCGTTCCCATCGTGGTTCCGGGTCGAGCCGACACGCTCGAGTCGCGCATGGCATCATGCGTGCTGGCTTCGCTGATCGCCATGCTGCCTGACGAGCCGGCCCAGCACGCGTCGCGTCCGGACGCCGAAGGCACGCCGGAAGGCGGCCGCGCGATCGCGGCCTGACGCCGGCACACGATCGCGAAGCCGCGCCGTGGAAAGCGGCGCTCGTTTCGTGTCGATTGGCCGTGCCGCCCATTCTTCTAAAGCTGTTTCCGTTTCTCGGCTGGAAGTCGCGCATCGATCGCGCGACGCTGCGCGCCGACCTGTCGGCGGGCTTCATCTCGGCGGTGCTCGTGCTCCCGCAGGGGGTCGCGTACGCCACGCTCGCCGGCATGCCGCCCGAATACGGGTTGTACGGCGCGATGCTGCCCGCGATCGTCGGCGCGCTGTGGGGGTCGTCGTGGCATCTCGTCTCGGGGCCGACGAACGCAACCTCTCTGATGGTCTTCGCGACGGTCGGCGCATTCGCGCCGCCGTTCACGGCCGCGTACGTCGCGCGCGTCCTGACGCTCAATCTCATGGTCGGCCTGATCAAGCTCGGCGTCGGTGTCGCGCGACTGGGCGCGCTGGTGAACTTCGTGTCGACCACGGTCATCGTGGGCTTCACCGCCGGGGCCGGGCTTCTCATCATCAGCGCGCAGCTGCGCAACTTCTTCGGTCTTTCCGTTCCGCAGCATCCGAGCTTCCTGCCGGCGGTCGCCGATTTCGTCGAGCACGTGCGCGAGACGCACTGGCCGACGCTGCTCGTCGGCGTCGCGTCGCTCGCGGCGGCTTTCGCGGGCCGGCGCTGGCTGCCGCGCATTCCGTACATGTTCACGGGCATCGTGGCAGGAGGCGTGGCCGCGGCCGCGCTGCGCTATGCGGGCGTGGCCAGTGTCGCCACGATCGGCGCGCTGCCCTCGGCGATTCCGCCGCTGTCCATGCCCGACTTCTCGCTGTCCGCATGGCGCGAGCTCGCGCCGGTGGCGCTCGCGCTGACGCTCATCGGCATCACGGAGGCCATCTCGAGCGCACGCGCGGTCGCGCTGCGCTCGGGGCAACGTCTCGACGCGAACCAGGAGTTCATCGGTCAGGGCCTCGCCAACGTCGTCGGCGCTTTCACCTCGAGCTATCCCACGTCGGGGTCCTTCAATCGCACGGGCGCCAATTTCGAGGCGGGCGCGCGCACGCAGCTGTCGGCGATCTTCTCGGCCGGATTCCTCCTGCTGATCCTGCTCTTCGTGAGGCCGCTCGCGCAGTACGTGCCGGTCGCCGCGATGGCGGCGGTGCTCTTCATCGTCGCGTTCCAGCTGATCGACGTGGACGCCATTCGCATGCTGGTTCGCGTGAGCCGCGGCGAAGCGTTGACGCTGATCGTCACGTTCATCGCCACGCTCACCATCCGCCTGGAGGTCGCGATCCTGGTCGGCGTGCTCGTCTCGCTCCTCGTCTATCTTCACCGGACCACGCATCCGCGCATCACGCGCGTGCTGCCGGAGCGCGAAGCGCCGCGACGTTTTCGGCCGACGGCCGACGATGCGTCGTCGTGCCCGCAGCTCGACATCCTGCGCATCGACGGATCGCTGTTCTTCGGCGCCGTGGAGCACGTGCGCGACGAGCTCGAGGCGGCGCATCGCGCCCGCCCGGGCGTGCACGACGTCCTGCTGGTCATGAGCGGCGTGAACTTCGTCGACGCGTCCGGCGCGGCGCTGCTGGCGCAGCACGCGACGGCGCTGCGCGACGCGGGCGTGACGCTGTCGCTTTGCAACGTGAAGCCCGGCGTGCTCGAGGTCCTCGAGCAGGCCGGGCACCTCGATGTGATCGGCCTCGACCGCATCTTCGACACCAAGCAGGCCGCGCTGGCCGCGATCTACCGCGCGCTCGACGCGCGGGTCTGCGCACGCTGCGGCACGCGCGTGTTCACCGAATGCCACGAGGCGCTCCCCGACGGCAGCCTGCGCGACCCGCCGCGCCCCGAGCTGCAGCTCGCGCCTCCGGGGGCATCGAAGGCATGACGGAGACGGTCGCCAGTGATCCGGCGGTCGCGTTGCCCGAGCGCGCCGTTCTTCGACATCGCCGGGGCCGCCGGTTCGCCTGGCGTGCAGCTCGAGCGGTTGCGCGTCGCACGCTGAGCGGCCCCGGACAATGATTCCGGTGCAACCGACGCGCGACACGCACGCACCGCCGGCCGTGCCGCCGTTCGCGCTGTGGAATCTCGGCTTCCGGCCGTTCTACCTCGCGGCCAGCCTGTTCGCAGCGGTTTCGGTGCCGTTGTGGGTCGCGCAGTACGCGGGCTACGTGACGTTCGCGTACGTGCGCAGCCCCGTCTGGCACGGCAGCGAGATGCTTCTCGGTTACGCGCTCGCCGTGGTCGCCGGTTTTCTCTTCACTGCCGTGCGCAACTGGACTGGACAGCCGACGCCGAGCGGACGCGCGCTGGCGGCGCTCGTGGCACTGTGGCTTGCCGGCCGCGTGCTGGTGGTCACGCCGTACGCGCTCGCGGCCGCGGTCGTGAACGCGGCTTTTCCGCTCGCGGTGGCGATCGGCATCGGCGTACCGCTCGTGCGCGCGGGCAACAAGCGCAACTATTTCTTCATCGCCTTGCTCGTCGTGCTCGGTGTGGCCAGCCTCATGCTGCACCTGTCCGCGCTCAGTGCGCTGCCCTGGCCGGAGCTGCCGACGCTGCGCGTCGTGCTCGACCTGCTGCTGCTCATCATGGTCGTCATGAGCGGACGCGTGATCCCGATGTTCACCAACAATGGCGTGCCGGGCACCAACGCGCGGCGCGATCCGCTGATCGAGAAGGTGGCGCTCGCCGGCGTGCTGCTGCTCGGCATCCTCGATGCCGTGCAGGCACCTGACGTGATCGTCATCGCAGTCACTGCGGCGCTGGCCCTCGTGCATGGAATACGGCTCGCCCTGTGGCAGCCGTGGCGCACGTTGCGAACGCCGCTGGTGTGGATCCTGCACGCGTCGTACGCCTGGATCGTCGTGCATCTTGCGTTGCGCGCGCTCGCCGCGGCCGGCTGGGTGCCCGAACCGATCGCCATCCACGCCCTGACGATCGGGGGCATCGGCGGCCTGACGCTCGGCATGATGACGCGCACGGCGCGCGGGCACACCGGACGTCCGCTCGCGGCGGACCCGCCGGACGTCGCCTGCTACGTTCTCGTCATGCTGTCGGCGCTGCTGCGCGTCGCGGGCGCCCTCGCATTGCCGCAGCACTACGTCGCGACCGTCGTCGCGTCCGGCATCTGCTGGAGCGCGGCTTTCCTCGTCTACTTCGCGGCGTACGCGCCGTACCTGGCGCGAGCGCGCCTCGACGGCAAGCCGGGTTAGCCGCCCACGACGAAGAGCGTGATGGACAGCGTCACCGACGCGATGTGCAGGCCGCGGATCGCGACATACGGGGCAACATGCGGGACTTCCATGCGCAGGATTGTCGCAGAAGCGCGGCGCGGGCCCGCTTGCACGATGGCCCCGCGCACGCGCATCATCGCAGCTCGGAGCCATCGCGCGCCCAACCCCCGAGGAGAATGCCATGACCGTCGCCGCGTGCAATGCCCGCCGTCGTTCGTTGCTGAAGAGCGCGATGGCGCTGGGCGGGCTCGCGCTGCCTGGCGCATTGCTGTCGGTCGGCGCGCAAGCACAGGGCAAGACGACGCTCAACCTGCAGCTCGGCTGGCTCGCGGGCAACAACCAGATCGGCGAGGTCGTCGCCAAGCAGCTCGGGTATTACGCGCAGGAAGGACTGGACGTGCAGATCCAGCCGGGCGGCCCGAACATCGACGGCGTGGCGATCGTCGCGTCCGGACGTTATGAATGCGGGCAGCTCGCCTCGAGTCCCTCGCTGATGCTCGCGGTGTCGCAGGACATTCCGGTCAAGTGCTTCGCCTCCGGCCTGCAACAGCACCCCTACACGTTCTTCTCGCTCAAGAAGAAGCCGGTCAACACGCCCAAGGACATGGTCGGCAAGAAGGTCGGCATCCAGCCGACCGGCGTCGTTCTGCTGAAGGCCCTGCTCGCCAAGAACAAGATTCCCGACAATGCGGTCGAGATCGTGCCCATCGGCGCGGACATGTCGCCGCTCCTCACCGGACAGGTCGACGTCGTCACCGGCTGGCAGACCAACGTCACGGCGCTCAGCGTGCTCGGGCCCGACCGCGTCGACCTCCGTCTCTGGGACGCCGGCGTACGTCTCTACGCCCTGCCCTACTACGCAACCGTGAGGACGCTGCAGACGCAGTCGGACACGCTGCAGCGCTTCCTCCGCGCCACCGCGCGCGGCTATGCGTACACCAACGCGAATCGGGATCACGCCGCCGATCTGCTCGTGAAGGAATACCCGAACCTGGTACGCGCGGACGAGAAGGTCGGCATCGACGCGATGATGAAATACGCCTTCAACGACAACACGCGCACGCACGGCTGGGGCGCGATGGATGCGGCCGTGTGGCAGGACCAGATCTCGCTGTACTCGCAGCTCGGGCAGTTCACCAAGCGCACGCCGAAGCTCGACGAGGTGATGACGCTCGACATCCTGAACGCCACGCGCGATGCACGCATGAAGGCCGCGCAGGCGTAGCGTCGTGGCGCACGTCGCCGAGCACGAGGCGCCCCCGCGCGGCGCGCGCGCTGACGCAGCCGGCGGCATCGCGATCACATGCCGCGGACTCGGCGTGCGGTTCTTCACCGAGCGGCGCAGCGTCACGGCGTTGTCGGGCATCGACCTCGACGTGCAGCGCGGCGAGTTGCTCACACTGCTCGGCCCCTCGGGCTGCGGCAAGTCGACGTTGCTGCGCACGATAGCGGACCTGATGCGCCCGAGCGCAGGCGAGATCACGGTGCTGGGCGGGAGCGCCGAGGCCGCGCGGCGCCGGCGCGCGATCGGCTTCGTGTTCCAGGATCCCGCGCTGCTGCCGTGGCGCACCGCGCTCCAGAACGTCGGCTTGCCGCTCGAGATCGCCGACGGCGCGCGTCACGCAGGAAGCGTTACCCCGGCCGAGCTGCTCGAGCTCGTGGGCCTCAAGGGCTGGGAGCACGCGTATCCGCACGAGCTGTCGGGCGGCATGCGGCAGCGCGTGGCGATCGCCCGTGCGCTGGTCGGCGATCCGACGATCCTGCTCATGGACGAGCCGTTCGGCGCCGTCGACGAGATCACGCGCGATCGCCTGAACGAGGAGCTGCGTCGCATCTGGCGCGAGACCGGCACGACGATCCTGTTCGTGACGCACAGCATCTACGAGGCCGCCTACCTCGGCCAACGTGTCCTGGTGCTCGCCGCCAATCCCGGCCGCGTGCGCGAGATCGTGCGCGTGGCGCTGCCCGACGAGCGCACGCTCGACGTTCGCGAGACCGGCGCGTTCGTGGAGATCGCGGCGTACCTGCGACGCGTACTGGAGACCTGCTGATTCCATGAGCACCCCGAATCTGACGGTGTCCGCACAGGCGGGCGCACTGGTCGACCCCGAAGCGGTCGCATGGCTCACCGCGCGCGCACGCGAGCGCTGGCGCCGCCGCACGCTGCCCGCGCTCGGCCTGATCGGGCTCGTCGTGCTGTGGTGGGCGCTGGTCGCGGGCCTCGACGTCAAGCCGTTCATCGCACCGTCGCCGGTCCTGGTCGCGCAGACCATCGCGGCCAAGTGGTCCCTCCTGTTGCAGAACCTCGTACCGACCACGCTGGAAGCGGTCGGCGGCTTCCTCGTCGGCAATCTCGCCGCGATCCTGCTCGCGACGGTGTTCGTGCACAGCAAGGCCATCCAGGAGGCCTTCTTCCCGATCGCCGTCATGATCAACACGATCCCCGTGGTGGCCAAGGCGCCGATCCTGGTGCTGCTCATGGGCAACGGCATGGAGCCGAAGATCACCATCGCCGCGCTGATCTGCTTCTTCCCCACGCTGGTCAACATGGTGCGCGGGCTGGAGTCGGTGAATCCGCAATCGATGGAGCTCATGCGCGTGCTGTCGGCGAGCAAGCGCGAGGTGTTCTTCAAGCTGCGTCTCTTCAACTCGCTGCCGTACCTGTTCTCCGCGCTGAAGATCGCGACGTCGACCTCCGTCATCGGCGCCGTGGTCGGCGAATGGATCGGCTCGACCAAGGGCATCGGTGCGCTGATCATCCAGGCGACGTACAACTTCGACTCCGCCCTGCTCTACGCGGCGGTGATCATGAGCTCGTGCCTCGCCGGCGCGTTCTTCCTGCTCGTCACCCTGCTCGAGCGACTCGTCGTTCGCTGGCAGCCTGCGAACGTCCATTGAAAGGAATGCGATGAAGCGCATCGGCGATTCGATCCGCGAGCCCGCAGGCGAGGCTCGCGTTGCCGCGCAGGCCGACGTCGTGGTCGTCGGCGGCGGTCCCGCCGGCACGGCCGCGGCCATCGCGGCAGCGCGCAATGGCGCCAAAGTCACGCTCCTCGAGCGCTACGGTCATCTCGGCGGGCTCGCGTCGGGAGGCATGGTTCTGGTGCTCGACGACATGTGGGACAGCCGGCACGGCGAGATCTCGGTACGCGGCATCTGCGTGGAGATGATCGATCGTCTCGCGCGACTGAACCTCGCCGTGTTCCCGCGCCAGGACCAATGGGGCGACACGCTCGACCGGTATCGCCGCTGGGCGCGCTGGGGTGTTTTCGATTTCCACAGTCACACGCAGCCGCACCCGATCATCTTCGCGGCATCGTTCGATCCCGACGGCTGGAAGCGCGTGTCGCTCGAGCTGATGGAGGAATGCGGCATCGAGCTGCGGCTGCACTCGTGGTTCTCGCGTGCGCTCGTGGAGGACGGCCGCATCGGCGGCGTCGTGTGCGAGACCAAGGCGGGCCGCGAAGCGATCTTCGGCGACGTGGTGATCGACACGACCGGCGATCTCGACGTCGCCGCGTCGGCGGGCGCGCCGCACGTCAAGGGCAGCTACATCATGACCACGGTGTTTCGCCTCGGCGGCGTGGACACCGACGCGGCGGAGCGATTCGAGTATGGCGAGCCGGCCGCGTTCGCCGAGCTCGACAAGCAGGCGAAGAAGAAGATCGGCGGCTCCTGGCAGCACTGGTGGCTGAAGACGCCGCTGCCGGGCGTCGTGTGGTGCAACTGCCCGCACATGCCGGGTCTCGACGGCCTCAAGGTCGAGGACCTCACGCGCGCCGAAATGCAGGGCCGCAAGCACATCGCCGCGCTCCTCGATTTCGTTCGCGCGCACATGCCGGGATTCGAGCGGTGCTATCTCGTCGACGTCGCACCCCAAACGGGCGTGCGCCAGACGCGTCTCCTCGCCGGCGAATACGTGGTCGACAAGGAGGACCTTGCGGCCCGCACCCGCTTCGCCGACACGATCGCACGCGGGCGCGACTACACGACGCCGTACCGCGCGCTGCTGCCGAGGAACGTCGAGAACCTGCTGGTCGCGGGGCGTCACTACTCGGCCACGCCGTCGGCGCAGAAGATCTCGCGCGAGATTCCGCCGTGCATGGCCATGGGCGAAGCCGCGGGCGTCGCCGCAGCCATGGCGCTCGACGCCGGCGTGCGGGTGCGCGACGTCGACGTCGCGGCGCTTCAGAAGAAGCTGCGTGCGCAGGGTGCAGATCCGGGTGACCATTCGGGCCCGAATCCCGACGTGCCCGCCATCGCGCGCGCCGAACGCGACGTGGAGGTCGCGACGTGAGCTCGCGCGAAGGCAATCCCTCCTCGATGCGCGGAGAGCGCGCACCTGCGGACAACGCCGACAAGGCGCTGCCCCTCAGCGGCATCCGCGTCATCGACTTCACGCAGGTCATGCTGGGACCCGTCGCCACGCAGATGCTCGGCGACTACGGCGCGGACGTCGTGAAGATCGAGCGCAAGGGCTCGGGCGACCTGTCGCGGAGCACGTTCGAGCCCGTCGCCGGTCACGACAATCCCGTGTTCTGCAGCCTCAACCGCAACAAGCGCAGCGTCGCGCTCGATTTGCGCGATCCCGCGCACATGGCCGCGGTGCGCGCGCTGATCAGCGACGCGGACGTGGTCGTCAGCAATTTTCGCGCGGGCGTGATGGATCGCATGGGGCTCGGGTACGAGGACTGCCGGCGCCTCAACCCGCGCATCATCTACGCCGTCGGAACGGGCTTCGGCGAGACGGGGCCTTACGCGCACAAGGGGGGCCAGGACGTGCTCGCGCAAGCGCTGAGCGGGACGATGGCGCGTCGCGCGGATGCATCGCTGCCGCTGTCCATCCATGCGACGACGTTCGCGGACTACTCGGCCGGCATGCATCTCGTTCAGGGCATCCTGCTCGCGCTGCTGCACCGCGAGCGAACCGGCGAAGGGCAGAAGGTCAGTGTCGCGCTCTACAACTCGATGCTTGCGGCGCAGATGCAGGAGGCGGCCGGCATCCTGATGGCCGACATGGACGTGAACTGGGCGGCGATGCCGCTCACCGGCGTGTTCGAGACGCAGGACGGCGCGATCGTGGTCGTCGGCGCGTTCAAGGAGAACCCGCTGCGCGACATCTGCGCGGCGCTCGACATTCCGGACCTTTCGACCGACGCGCGCTACGCGACGCTCGCCGGCCAGTTCGCGCACAAGCGCGAGCTGCAATCGATCTTCCGCGAGCGCTATCGCACGAACACCACCGCGCACTGGCTCGCGCGACTCGAGGCGCAGGACCTCCTGTGCGCGCCGGTGCGCGAGCTTCGCGAAGCGCTCGCCGATCCCCAGACGGCGCACAATGCGATGATCCTCGAAGGGCACGACGGCGAGCAGGCAATGCGGGTGGTGGGCAGCCCGATCCGGCTGTCGAATGCACCGGTCACGATGCGCCGCACGCCGCCCCGCCTCGGCGAGCACACCGAGGACGTGCTCGCGGAGCTGCGAACCGTGTCGAAGGCATGAGCGGCGTTCTCTTCGAGCGGCAAGGGCACGTCGCGCACGTGACGATCGACCGGCCCGCGTCGATGAATGCGATCGATCCCGCGGCGGAGCGAGCCCTCGATGATATCTGGCGGTCGATCGAGGCCGATCGTGACGTCCGCGTGGTCGTGCTCACCGGCAGCGGCGAGCGCGCGTTCTGCGCGGGTGCCGACATGAAAAGCGGCGACGCCCGCAGCGGACTCGAGTACTGGGCCGCGCCGCGGCCCGGTGGCTTCGGCGGCATCGCGCTGCGCGACACGCTCGACGTGCCCGTCGTCGCGCGTGTCAACGGCGTCGCGCTCGGCGGCGGATTCGAAATGGTCCTTGGCTGCGACATCGTCATCGCATGCGACGACGCCTCGTTCGGATTGCCCGAGCCGCGCGTGGGGCGCATGCCGCTCGACGGCGGCATGACGCTGCTCACCCGCCAGATCGCGTTTCGATCCGCCATGGGCATACTCGTGACCGGCCGCCGTGTTTCGGCGCGCGAGGCGCTCGAGCTCGGGCTGATCAACGAAGTCGTGCCGCGGGCCGAGCTCGACGCCGCGGTGGACCGATGGGTCGCCGACATTCTCGCCTGCGCGCCGCTGTCCGTTCGCGCCATCAAGCAGGTCGTGCGACGCACCGCTCACCTCAGCGCACGGGAGGCGCAGGCGGCGAAGCTGCCGGCCGTGATCGAGGCGCTCCAGTCGGAAGACAGCCGCGAAGGCGTGCAGGCGTTTCGCGAAAAGCGTGCGCCGGTCTGGAAAGGGCGCTAAGCACCCGTTCCGCTGCGACTGCGCGGTCGTGAGGGCCAAGCCGCCTGCGGGGACGTTGCCGGATATCGATAAATTATTGATCGTTTATCGAGATCTACCGCAGGACGCTCGGATGGACAATCGGCCGGGCTGCTTGCATCCGCTGCGCTGCGCATTCTGATGATCCTCACCTGAGTCGTCGGCGCGGCCATCCTTGCGCTGCTGATCGCGACCATCGTCGCCGAGCAATGAACGTTCACCGCGCTCGGCATAGCCCACTGGAAGTGTGCGTACTGCGAACTCGAGATTGTGCCGGGGCAACGCATGGGCGACGTCGAACGGATCAGCGTCCGCGTATCCTCGGGATCGAGGCGCTGGCGGATGCGCGTCGAGCCGACGACATCCATGAAGAGGATCGTCACCTGCTTCAGCGTCTCGACGGCGTATCGTAGCGCGGCCGGGGGCCGATGGCATGGCAGTTCCCTTGGGGCTAGGATAGCCGCACTTCCCACGCAGCCACAGCGCAGAAGGGCAACCGATGCACGCGACGACGGATCATCGATTGCTGGCAATGCCCACCGCGCCGGCGGCCGCGGTGCCGCTGCGGGTCTGGGTCGCGGCCTGGCTGTTGTCCGGCGCGTATATCGACCTCGCCTGGGAGTCGGTGAGCGGCTCGCTGAGCCTGGCCGCCGTCGCGCCGCTGGCGGCCGCCTGGGCCGTGCAGCGATTCGGGCCGCGCGTCATCGCGCCGCTCGCCGCCCTCGCGCTGCTGCCGTCGATCAACTTCGCGATCACTTCCCAGTTGTCGATGGGCGTCGTCCCGCCGCCATTGTCGTTCATGCTGTTGGGCATCGTCGGTGGCGCGCTGCTGGCCGCAAGACGCGATCCCGGGCCCTGGCGCGACCTCGTTCATCACTCGCGCGCCTGGCTGTGGGTGCCTGCGCTGGCGCTCGTCTTCCTCGGACACTTCGAGTGGCCGCCGTACTCACCACGCGGACCCGAAGCGCATCTCTATCGCACCATCGATGTCGTCGGCACCGTTGCGGCGCTGCTGCTCGTGTCCGTCGTCGACTGGCAAGCGCTCGCCGCGCATGCGACCGGCACCGGCGAGGCCGCCAAGCGCGCGCTGGTGCGCTGGGCGCTGCCCGGGCTGCTCGTCGCTGCTGCGTCGGTCAGTCTGGGCGTGCACGTCGATACGCTGGCCGTCGGATGGGGCTCCGGCTGGCTGTTCGGGTCGGCGCCGGCGTTGTGTGCGCTCCTGTTTCTCATGGACACCACGCGATGGCGCCGGCAGATCGCCATCATCGTCGTCATTTTCGCGGCGGAGGCCGTGCACCTCTATGCCGGATCGCCTCCGATCGGAAGCTTGGTTCGCGAAGCGCGCTATCCCGGGTTGCCCGATTTATGGTCCACCGGACTGGATTTCGCGTCGGCGATCGTCGCGGTGTTCGTTATCGTGTCGATCGTTCGCACCGATCCTTTGCCTTCGCCTCGTCAGCCTGCCGCTGAGGCGCCGATATGGCTGGCGTTGGCCGTGATCGTTCTGTTGCAACTCGTGATCAAGCCGCTGCACGATACCTATGCCGAGTTCTGGGGCAGAGGCACGATCGCGTGGCTCGTCGGGCTCGTGGCATTCGCATCCGCACTGTTGCGCGGAGGCCGTGCGGTCGCCGCTGCACCGCTCGCGCTCGCCGCGATCGCCGTTGCGAGTCCGATGCTGGCAGCCGGAATGGAGCAGCCGATTCGACTTCTCGGTAGCGCCTTGGGCGTTGCGGCCGTGGCCGCCATGTACGCGTTCATCGGCATGACCGTCCTGCGATCGCTCGAGTCATCGGCCGATGTCCAAGCCACTCGCGCGGCGCAGCTCGACGTCGGCCGCCTCGCGAAGTTCGTGAGCCGCCTCGACACGTCGGCAACACTGCGCTCGTTCGGTGTGCTGCTGGTGGTATTGGGAACGGGTCTCGCGCTCGTCCAATTCGGCGTGATGTCGGTTATCGTGGCCTGGTTCGAAAGACCCGACATGGTCGAGGTCTCGGAGCTCGCGCTCGCAGGGCTGCTCGTGCTCCTGCTCCTCCTGTTGCCGCTGGCATTCATCGGCGTCGACGCCATGAACCGGAACGATGCACTGAGACCGCTTTCCGCGGTCACGGGAGCGGCGCTGGCGGCCATCGTCGTTGCCGCCGTGGTGCTCCTCACCGCGCTGCCCGTCGCGGCGATAGTCGAGCTCTACGACATGACCTGGGTCGCCGTGGTCGCCGTCGTGATCGTCGCGGCAGTGTCGGCCATGTCGTTGATCACGCACTCTCGACGCACCGTCATGGCGAGCGGCATCGTGTGGGCGCTGCTGATGGCCGCCGGCTTCGTGGTCGTCGTCATCGCCTCCGTCAGCGAGGCGCCCTCTTCGTACGAGTCCTACGCGCAGCCCGTCGTCGGCCTGCTCGCCGTCGCTGCGGCTCTGGCCATGCTGGTCCGCGGCGTGCTCCTGCGCGCGGACCTCACCGCCGAGATCCCCCGGGGGCTGCTCTTCGGCGAGATCGAGGGTGGTGGACTGTGGGCGCGGCTGGCATGCCTGATGGGTATGCCTGCGTCCATGTGGAACCGAGCCGCGCTGAAAATGCCCGCGTTCTGGACGTTGCTGATTGCGCGCCCGCTGGTGTACGTCGGCGCGCTCGGCGTATGGCGCGGCAGCATCGTGATCGGCGTGATCGCGATCGTGGCGGGTCACGGCCTGTTCGCGCTCGGAAAGCGGCTCGCGGCGCGCGCCATCTGGAAGGTCGGGAACGCTGCAGGCGATCCGCCCGTACTCTTCCTCCGCAGCTTCGAGGACGATCAATTCGACTTCGGTGGGCGCTCGCGCAACCCGCTTCGCCGATGGCTCGATCTATGGGCGTTTCGCCGCAATCTCGACGAGACACTGGTGGACGAGGTCGCGCGCTATGGGCCGGTCGTTGCGCTGGGCCGCCCCGGCGAAAAGAGCGCTCCCTTCGGCGCCGCCCGCTATTACGCCACGCAGGACGAGTGGCAACGTGTCATCACCGATGCGGCACGTCGCGCTCACACGATCGTCATCGTCGCCGGCGCCACACCCGGCGTGCGCTGGGAATACGACCTCTTGGCACGCGAGCGGCTCATCGAGCGAACGGTGCTCCTGTTTCGGCCCGGCCCCCAATCGCAAGCAGCGAACCGCGCGGCACTGGAAGCGTTCCCGCTCGACGAAACCGAGCGGGCGACGCTCGGCGATACCGATTCGGCGCCGCTCGTCGCATTGGTGCATCTGGAGGGCAAGCCCGTGCTGCTCCAGGCTTCGAGCATGCAGCCGGGTGCTTATGTGCTCGTTCTTCGCGCGCATTTCCAGCGCCGCGACGTGATCGCGCTTGCGCAATCCGCACGGTCGGCACCGCCCGAGCGGAGCAACCTTGCGGCGCTGCTCACGCTAGCGTAGCGCCGTTCCGTCATGGAGCAACGGTCATGCCGGTCATACTCGAACCGCTTTGCCCCACACGCCGGCCGGTCGGTGGTTCGTGTCGACCTGCCGCCCGCCGGGATGACCATCATGGCGTGAACGACCACCGGCAAGATCCGCTTGCAATTTCATGTGTGTTTATTCGCAACCTGAATGAACACAACCAAATCACCGGCGGCTGCCCGCCCCTCCCGGCTGCGGCCCTCAACACAGGACACTGTCCATGAGCACGAACAACGCACCCGGCTTCGCGAAATATCCGGAACACACCATCAGCACGAGGCCCGCCGCAGTCCGGGTGCAGGTGACGTTTCGCGGCGAGGTCATCGCCGACACGCGTAACGCCCTCGAGCTTCGGGAAGCGATGGGCACCGGCAAGAGCACCGTCGCGCCGGTCGTCTATTACATCCCGCGCAGCGACGTGAAGATGGAGCGACTGGTGCGCAGCGCTCACCACACGTACTGTCCCTTCAAGGGACAGGCATCCTACTTCTCGCTGAAGGACGGCCCGGAGAACGCCGTGTGGAGCTACGAGGAACCGTACGACGAGATGGCGGCGCTGAAGGACCTGCTCGCGTTCTATCCGGACAGGGTCGACTCGATCACCACGCTGGCGAAGTAAGCGGCGCCATTCGAGCGCGGTTCGCGCGGAGCGTGTGGGGCTCGATCACGCGCGCAGCAGCAGGACCACTCCCGACGCAGCCGCGAAGCCCAGGACGAATACCCGAAGCATGCGCGCGTCGACGTGGCGATGCGTGAACCGGCTGAGCACGGCACCCACGACGAGCGCGGGAGCCAGCATGAGGGCGTCGCGAAATTGGGCTGGCGCCGCCTGTCCCGCGAGGAACAGCAGCGCGATCGACATGAGCTCTCCCACGAGAAAACAAAGCGCGATCGTCGAGCGCAGCGTCGCAGCGGGCCGATGCTGGTAGACGAGCGCCAGTGGAGGGCCGCCGATGCCCGTGGCGGTCTCGGTGACGCCCGTCACGATGCCGGCAATGGCGTAGGCGCGTCGATTGGGGTTGAACGGGGGCACGGCGAGGCTCGCCACGGCGGCGAGTATCGTGGCCGCGCCCACGATCGCGTTGAGATAGGCCGCCGACAAGGCGAGCAGCCACAAGCCGCCGAATGTGCCGACGAAGCGGCCGCCCGTGATCCAGGTCGCGCCTGCCCCGTCGATGGCGCTGCGCTCCCTCCACGCGAAATAGGCGTTGAGCGGCAGCATCAGCAGCAGCAGGCTCGCCGGCAACAGCTGGGGCGCGATGAGGCCCATCACCGGCGCGACGATCAGCGCGAAGCCGACGCCCGTCGTGCCTTGCACGAACCCGGCCGCGACGATCGCCGACGCGAGCAGCGCGAACGTGCCGGCGCTCAATGCAGGCGTTTCGGCGCCGCGCGCGCTACCTCGCGCGGCGCATTCTGGCGTCGATGCTCCACGGCCCGGGCCCGGCGACGAACAGGTACAGGAAAACGAAGCAGAACAGCACCGCGAGATCGCCGCCGTTCAGCAATGGCAGCCAGCTCTTCGGGAAATGCGCCATGAAGTACGCGACCGCCATGTCCCCCGAGAGGATGAACGCGACGGGCCGGCTGAAGAGCCCGATCAGGAGCAGGGCGCCCCCCACGAGCTCGATGACGCCCTGGATTCCGATCAACGACATGAGCTGCACGTTGTCGAACTGCGCCTGATGCGGAACATGCAGCAGCTTGGCCGTCCCGTGGAACAAGAACAGGAACGCCGCGACGATGCGCAGGATGCTCAACACGCGGGGTGCCCACACTTCGAAAGTGCCTTCGCCGTTCGCCATGCTCGTCTCCGGGAATAACGATCCCACCGGATTCTGATGGCCCCAACGTGCGCCGGCAAGTGGCGTATCGCCAGGGAGGCCTCACCAGCGCATGGCGGCGAGATCGATCAGGCGTCCCTGCGGCGGTTGCGCGGCCATGGGCAGCATGCCGGCATTCCATCGCTCCCACTCGGCACGCAGTTCCGCGAGGACGTCCGGATGCTTCTCGTTGAAATCCGTGCGCTCGCGGCAGTCGTAGTCGAGATCGTAGAGAAATTCCTTGCCGTCGATCAGCAGGTACTTCCACTTCCCGCGGCGCACTGCGCGCTGCTCGGGATCGCGCATGCGCCAGTAGAGCGTGCGCTCGACGTCGGCCGCCTTGCCTTCGAGCTGCGGCAGGATGTCGGTGCCGTCGAGCGGCGTCACGGTCGGCATGGCGGCGCCGCCTGCGGCGAGGCACGTGGCGACGAGGTCCATCGTGATAGTCACCTGGTGCGAGATCCGTCCCCGCGGGATACGCCGCGGCCACGAGACGATCAACGGCACGCGCAAACCGCCCTCGAGGAGGTCGCGCTTGCGGCCCACGAGCGGCCACGTGTTCGAGTAGCGCTCGCCACCATTGTCGCTCGTGAAGATGACCAGCGTGTCCTCGGCGATGCCCGCACGCCGTACGGCCTCGAGCACGTCCCCGATGCCGCGATCCATGGTGGTGACCATCTCGGCGAAGATGCGTGGCGAGCCGCCTTCCGTCGCGAGCCGCCGTGCGACGACCAGCGCCTCGCGCTCGCGCGACGCCTCTTCGACGGAAGGCGCCGACCAGGGCCAATGCGGCGCCGTGTAATGCAGGCTCAGGAAGAACGGCCGTGCCGAGGCCGCCTGCACTTCGACGTGCTCGACCGCTCGCGCCGACAGCAGATCGGTGAGATACCCGTTCCGCTGTACCGGAACGTCGCCTTCGTAGAGGTCCGGGTCGCCACCTTCACCGAGGTGCGTGAAGTAGCCGGCGTGGCCGCCGGTGATGCCGAAGAACGTGTCGTACCCGCTTTTCAGCGGGCCGTACCGCGGCGGAGCACCGAGATGCCACTTGCCGATGAGCGCGGTGGAATAGCCGGCATCGCGCAAGAGCCCGGGCAGCGTCGGATGATCCGGTGGCAGCCCCATGCCCTCCCGATGGCGATCGGCATGGCGCAACGGCTCGGCCAGCCCGAGCGTGAAGCGGTATTGCCAGCGCCCGGTCATGAGGGCCACGCGCGTGTTCGTGCACAAGCACGAGTTGGCGTAGGCGTCGGTGAATCGCACGCCGCGCGTCGCGAGATCGTCGAGGTGCGGCGTGCGATACCCGGTCTGCCCATAGCAGCTCAGATCGGCGTAGCCGAGATCGTCGGCGACGATCATGAGGATGTTGGGACGCGTCGCGGTGGGGCTCATCGCGTCACCTCACGACCGCGCCACGACGGGCAGCGCGAGCTTGTTGGCGATCCCGCCGTCGACCACGAGCTCGGCGCCCGTCACGAATGCCGCCTCGCCCGAAGCGAGAAAGACGATGGCGGCCGCGACGTCCTGCGGCGTGCCGATGCGCCCGAGCGGGTTGGATGCGCCCACCTCCGCGCGCATCTCTTCCACGCTGCGGTCGGGTCGAAGCCTCGCCCAGCCCTCGGTGAGCATCGGCGTATCGATCGTGCCGGGCAGCACGACGTTCACGCGAATGCCGTCCGCTGCATGATCGAGCGACAGCGCGCGCGTGAGGCCCATCAGCGCGCTCTTGCTCGTGACATAGGCGACGCGGCCGCCGGCGGTGACGCGCGCGTGGATGGATGACACGTTGACGATCGCGCCGCCGCCGCGCTGGCGCATCCTCGGAATGGCGTGCCGGGCGGCGAGGAAAGCCCCAGTGACGTTCACCTGCAGCACCTCGTTCCAGTCGTCGAGCGTGGTCTGCACGGCGTCGCCGAAGCGCTGGACGCCCGCGCAGTTCACGAGGACGTCCACACCCGCCGCAAGCGACTCGTCGTCGAAGAGCGCGCGGACGCTCGCGTCGCTGCGCACGTCGACGTGGCGTGGCTCGATGCGTTCCACCGGGGTCCGCCGCAGCGCCTCGATCTCGGCCGCGGCGAAACCGCATGCCAGCACCCGGCCGCCGCGTTCGGCGAACGCGCGCGCGCATTGCAGGCCGATGCCGCGCGTGCCGCCGGTGACGACGACGATGCGCCCGGTGAAATCCATGCGTGGGTCGGACACTGTGGCGCCTCGCCCGGGTTGCCTGAAAGCGCCCATGATGCCGTCTTGCATACTTGCATGCAAGCTGCCACAATGGCCTGCATCGCCCGGACCTCGCATTGCATAAATGACCCTGAGCCTGAAACGCGGACTGCTCGCCCTGATGCTGATGGCGGCTACTTGCTCCAATGCGGCGCTCGCGCAATCGGCGAACGCCACGACGGTCGTGGTGCCCTTCCCCGCCGGTGGCACGCTCGACGTGCTGGCGCGCATCATCACGCAGAAGCTGGGCGACGCGACCAACGAGCCGTTCATCGTCGAGAACCGGCCCGGTGCCAACGGTATGATCGGCGCCAAGACCGCGGCCAAGGCCAAGGCCGACGGCAGGACCTGGCTGATCGCCGACGGGGCCGCCGTGATGATCAACCCGTTCCTGTATCCGCCCGATCCCGCGTTCTCGGCGGAAAGGGATTTGCGCCCGATCCGTGCGCTCGCGTCGCAGCCGCTGGTGCTGGTGGTGAAGAAGGATTTTCCCGCGAAGACGCTGAAGGATTTCATCGACGTCGCGAGAAAGCGGGAGATCACCTACTCGAGCGGCGGCATCGGGTCGTCGAGCCATCTCGCGATGTCGTATCTGAGCGGCGTCGCCGGTGGGCTCAAGTTCCGGCACATTCCTTATCGCGGCGGTCCCCAGACGATCCAGGCGCTCGTCACCGGTGAAGTCGATGCGGGGTTCATCATCCTTCCGCTCGTGGTGCAATACATCGAGCAGGGGCAGATCGTGCCGATCGCCGTGTCGGGCGCGAAGCGCTCGCCCAGCCTGCCGAGCGTGCCCACCATGATCGAGCAGGGCTATCCCCGGTTCGAGATCGAGAACCCGATGTTCGCGTGGCTGCCCGCCGGTACGCCCGAGGGCGTCGCGAAAAAGGTCGACGCCGAGCTGCAGTCCGCATTGTCCGATCCCGCGGTGCTGGAGAAGATCCGCGGCACCGGTCTCGAGCCCGTGGCGTCGATGGGCGAAGCGGAATCTCGCACATGGCTCGTCACGAACCGCGACATCTGGCAGAAGGTGATTCGCGACAACCACATCAGGCCCGAGTGACGCGACGGTGACGAGCGCCGTCCTTCGCAAGGACCCACCTCGCGCCGATCGCGGGGATCGCAGGCCGCTGGGCCTGCCGATCGCTCCGGGCTTCGGCCGCTCGATGCGAGAGGAGGTGCACGAGCGCTTGCGCGACGCCATTCTGAGCGTTCGCCTCATGCCAGGGCAGGCGGTCTCGGAGAACGAGATCGTCGACATGCTGCAGGTGTCGCGAACCCCCGTGCGCGAAGCGCTGCAGCGCCTCGCCAACGAAGGCTTGATCCACGTCGTGCCGCAAGTCGGCACGTTCGTGGCCCGCATGGACCTCGCGCGCATTCGCGAGGCGCTGTTCATGCGCGAGGCGATCGAGTGCGCCGCGCTCGTACGAATCCCCGCGAAGCCGGGCAAGGACGACCTCGACGGGTTGAGGGGCATCGTCGCGGCACATCGGCGCGCCACCCGCGCCGGCGATGCCGCCGGGATATTCGCCGCGGACGACGCTTTTCACCGGATGCTCCTCGACCTGGCCGGAATCCCCGGCGTGTGGCGGTACGTTCGCGAGGCACGGGAGATGCATCGACGGGTACGCGCGCTGTCGCACGCCGAATACGATTCCGCGCGTCGCTCCGTCGCGCAGCACGCTGCGGTGGTCGCCGAGCTGGCCGCGGGGCGGAGGACGGGCGCCATCGACATCCTGCGCGATCACATCCGCATGAACGCCGGCCTCGCCGAGGACATGGCGCGCAAGCATCCCGACTATTTCATCGCCGAGGGAAGTCCCTTGAGGCAGGCACCGCCATGACGCCCGAGCGGCCGCACGTCTTGCTGGTGACGATGGACCAGTGGCCGGGAAAGCTCGTCGGCGCCGCCGGTCACCCGGCCGTGCTCACGCCGACGCTCGACCACCTCGCCCGCCTGGGCACGCGCTACCCGCGCACGTACTCGGAGTGCCCGATCTGCATCCCGGCACGCCGCACGCTGATGACGGGGACCTCGCCGCGCACGCACGGCGACCGCGCGTTCCTGCCGGCCGCGCGGATGCCCGGCCTGCCGACGCTCGCGCAGACGTTTCGCGACGCGGGATATCAGGCGTACGCGGTCGGGAAACTGCACGTGTATCCGCAGCGCGACCGCATCGGATTCGACGACGTGGTGCTGGCCGAGGAAGGCCGTCCGCACCTCGGCGCCGTCGACGACTACGACATGTATCTCGCGGAGGCCGGCCATCCCGGCGAGCAGTTCGCGCACGGCATGAGCAACAACGACTACCTGTTCCGGCCGTGGCACCTCGAGGAACGTACGCACGTCACCAACTGGATCACGCGCGAGGCCGCGAAGATGGTCAAGCGGCGCGACCCGACGCGTCCCGCGTTCTGGCACGTGTCGTACACGCATCCCCATCCGCCGCTCGTTCCGCTCGAGAGCTACCTTGCGATCTATCGCGCGCTCGAGATCGACGCACCTCTCGATGCCGAGTGGGCGCGCGGCGCACTTCCACGCGCCCTCGCGACGGTGCGCGCGCACTGGGGCGAGCTTCCCGCATCCCGCATCGCGGCGATCCGGCGCGCCTTCTACGCGCTGTGCACGCACATCGATCACCAGCTGCGCGTGCTCTTCGGCACGTTGCGCGAGGAAGGCCTGCTCGACGAGACCGTCGTGATGGTGACGGCCGATCACGGCGACATGCTGGGCGACTTCGGGCTCTGGGCGAAGCGTCTCTTCTACGAGGGCTCGGCGCAGGTGCCGATGATCCTGGTCGGCACGAAAGGCGATGGGCGAATCGCCGAGAATCACGTCGACCATCGGCTCGTCGGCCTGCAGGACGTCATGCCGACGCTGCTGGACCTCGCCGGCATACCGATTCCCGTTACCGTCGAAGGCGTCTCGATGACGGGCAGGCCGCGCCGCGTGCTGTTCGGGGAATGCCGGGAGGACGCCAATGCGACGCGCATGGCGCACGACGGCCGTCACAAGCTCGTCTGGTACCCGGCGGGCAACGTGGTGCAGCTCTTCGATCTCGATCTCGATCCGCGTGAAAGCCGGGACGTGAGCAGCGACGCGCGGTACGCGTCCATTCGCAACGATCTCGAACGCGCCGTCGTGGATCACGCGCACGGCGTCGATTGCGAATGGATCGTCGACGGTCGGCTCACCGGCTTCGAGCCGGCTCGCCGCGAGGTCAAGGCCGATCGCGCGTGGGGCGGGCAGCGCGGCATCCACTACCCGACGCCGCCGCAGACCGATCCGAGCAAGCCGGTGGGCGCACCGGGTTAGCTCGATCCCGCAATGTCGCGACGAGCGGCTTTCGTGGTGCTCGCGAGCGTGGCGATCGCGCTCACGGGCGAGCCATCCGGTGGCGCTGCAGCGCCCGATGCGAGCAGCGCATACGCGCGGGAGCTCGGCGGCCTCATCAACGACTATCGCAAGCAGCACGGATTGCAACCGCTCGAAGCCGCCGCGATGCTCGCCGAGCTTGCGCACCAGCATGCCGAGCGCATGGCCGGCGAGGGCCGCCTCTCCCACGAAGGATTCGATCAGCGCCTCGCGAGGACGCACGCACCGCACTGCGTCGAGAACGTGGGAGGCGGCTACGACACGCCCCGCGCCGAGTTCGAGGCATGGCGAACATCGCCCGAGCACAACCGCAATCTCCTCGATGCACGGATCCGTTACATGGGGCTCGGCGTCGAGCGCGGCTACGTCGCCTTCTTCGCCTGCGGCTAGCGGGTCCTTGTCGCGGTGACGCGCATCGCGCCGCGCTGCGCGACAATACGCCTGCCTGGCGCAAGCCTTGAAGCACGGAGTTGACCATGCACTGCACGGACGCCGGGCGGCGGCGCATCCTGACGGCAAGCGCGGCGGCCGCGCTCGGCGCAGCGCTTCCGCGCGTGGCGCTTGCCGCGGACGAGCCGCTCATGACGCGGCCGATCCCGCGCAGCGGCGAACGGTTGCCGGTAGTCGGCATCGGCACGGCGATCATCTTCGACTTCGAGAACGATCCCGCCAGGTACGCCGAGCGACGGGACGTCGTTCGCACGCTGGTCGCGGGCGGCGGCAAGCTCATCGACACCGCGGCCGCCTACGGACATGCCGAGGAGCGTGTGGGCGACCTCGTGGCGGAGCTCGGCGTGCGCGACGAGCTGTTCATCGCCACGAAGTTCTCGTATCGCCTCGATCGCGCGGCGGCCACGGCGTCGATGCAGGCATCGCTCGCGCGCCTCAGGACCGACCGCGTCGATCTCATGCAGGCATGGAACGTCGGTGAGGCCGGCTACGATTTCGGATTGCTGCGCGACTGGCAGGCACGCAAGCTCTGCCGCTACGTCGGCATGACGACGAGCTTCTCCGCTCAGTACGGCGCCATCGCGAAGGTGCTCGCGCGCGAGAAGCCGGACTTCTTCCAGGTGAATTACTCGCTGGGCGACCGCGAGGCGGAATCCGAGGTTCTGCCGGCTGCGCAGGACGCCGGTGCCGCTGTGATCGTCAACCTGCCCTTCGGCAGGAACTCGCTCTTTCGCAAGGCGGCGAACCGGCCATTGCCGGACTTCGCGGCGGAATTCGGCGCACGAACCTGGGCGCAGTTCTTCCTGAAGTTCATCCTCTCGCATCCGGCCGTGACGGCGGTGATCCCGGGAACGGACAAGCCGCAGTACATGCTCGACAACCTCGCGGCCGGACGCGGGCCGCTACCCGATGCCGCGATGCGCGCGCGCATCGTTCGCTATTGGGACGACCTGCGCTGAAGAGGTGCTGTCATCGCGAGCGCCGCGAGCACGCCCATGTTCACCCGCACGCGCCGAGATACCCGCACGCGGTGCAGAACAGGCAGCCGTCTTTGTGGATCAGCGTGGCGTTGCCGCATTCGGGGCAGCGCGCGCCGGCAAGCGGTGGCGCGACGCGGTCGCCGCCCTGCGGCACGGCGAGGATGCCCATCTCCTGCATCGGATAGCCCTGCTCGTCCAGCACGCCGAGCATCGCGTACCGGTGGATGAGCAGGCGCGCGAGGTAGGCGACGGTCGAGGGCCACGTCTGCTGACGGCGCTCGTGATCCGCGAGGCCGGGCACGAATGCCATGAAATGCCCGAGGGGCTCCGCGTAGTTGAGCAGCTTGCGCAGCTTCATGCCGATCCAGGCCGGGTCGAGCACGCGCATGTCGAGCGAGAGCACGCGCGCGACACCGTCGAGCGCGCGCGGATAGTTGCCGAAGAAGCCGAGCGCGCACGGCCGCGTATGCAATGCGCCGTCGGGTCCGGGCAGGACGATCTCCTTCAACGTCAGCGTGAAGTCCTCACCGGTGCCGGGGTTGCGCACGTCGGCGGTCCACGCGAGCGTTCCGGACGGTCCCGTCTGCGGCTCGTCGAGGCTGAACATCGCATCGATGACCGGCGTCGCTGCCGGCGCGTCGCGCCACAATCCGAGCTGCTCGCAACGCCAGCGCACGACGGCCGCCGTCGCGGCGACCACACCCGGAAATCGTCGGCGCTCGCCATGCGGCGGGAACGGCATGTCGAAGGCGAACTCCTCCTGCACCGTGGCGAGCGCGTCGAGCTTCAGCTTCACCCACGCGGGGTCCTTGGCGCGAAGGTCCATCGAGAGCGTCTTGGCGAGCGCGCCGAGGCCGCGCGGCTGCTCGGCACCGTTGACCCAGACCTCGAACGGCAGTGGCTTCCTGCCGCCGTCCTCGTCGGGAAGCTCACCGACGAACAGCGCGAATTCGCCGTGGGGATGCCGGATGACGTACGTCCACGCCGCGTTGCCGGCAGGCAGGTCCGGACGTCCTGGCCAGCGCAGCGAAGCCAGGACGGGCTTGGGCAGCCGCTCGAGCGCGAGGCGACGATCCGGCTGCAGCGCGGGCGATGCCGCCGGCGGCTCGTCGACGCTCAGCACCGCGCCGAGCACGGCGTTGGGCCGATACGTGGTCAGTCCCTTCAAGCCGGCGCGCCACGCGTCGAGATAGAGATCCTGGAACTGCGCATAGGGACAATCCTGCGGCACGTTGATCGTCTTGCTGATCGACGAGTCGATGCACGGCGCAACGGCAGCGACCATCGCGAGATGCGCGTGGGCATCCATGTCGAGCGCCGTGACGAACGCATCGGTGAGCGGCGCATCGGGACCGCGCACATGACGGTAGAGCCGCCATGCATGGTCCTCCACCAGGTATTCGCGGAACGTACCGTCGGCCATGCGCTTGCGGCGCGTGTACGTCCACGAGAACGGCGGCTCGATGCCGTTGCTCGCGTTGTCCGCGAACGCGAGGCTGATCGTGCCCGTCGGGGCGATGGACAACACGTGTGAATTGCGGATCCCGTGCGCGCGGATGCGCGCCTTGATGTCCGCGGGCAGGCGCGAAGCGAAGCTGCCCCGGCTCAGGTACAGGTCGGCGTTGAACAGCGGGAACGCGCCGCGCTCCTGCGCGAGGTCGACCGACGCGCCGTAGGCGGCGTCGCGCATCGTCTGGGCGATCTCGCGCGCCTTGGCGCGGCCTGCCTCGCTGTCGTAGCGCAGGTTGAGCATGATCAGGGCGTCGCCGAGCCCCGTGAAGCCGAGACCGATGCGACGCTTGTCGCGGGCCTCGTCGCGTTGCCGCTCGAGCGGCCAGCTGGTGACATCGAGCACGTTGTCGAGCATCCGCACGGCCACGCGCACGACGTCGGCGAACGCGCGCACATCGAAAGCGGCACCCGCCTCGAACGGATGTGAGACGAATCGGGTGACGTCGATCGAGCCGAGGCAGCAGCAGCCGTAGCTCGGCAGCGGCTGCTCCGCGCAGGGGTTGGTCGCGACGATCGCCTCGCAGTACGACAGGTTGTTGTCCTCGTTGATGCGATCGAGGAAGAGCACGCCGGGCTCGGCATGGTCGTACGTCGCGCGCATGACCTGGTCCCACAGCGCGCGCGCCGCGACCTTGCGATACGTCCACGTGCCATCGGCGCGGCGGAACGCGCCGGCGGCCTTTTGCGCAGCACCCGGCTCGCGCGCGTGCCACAGCTCGACCTCGCGATCGGCTTCCACCGCCTGCATGAAAGCGTCGGTCACGCCGACCGAGAGGTTGAAGTTGCGCAGGTCGCCACGGTCCTTGGCGTGGATGAATTCCTCGACATCCGGATGGTCGCAGCGAAGCACGCCCATCTGCGCGCCGCGGCGAGAGCCCGCCGACTCCACCGTCTCGCACGAGCGGTCGAACACGCGCATGTACGAAACCGGTCCCGACGCATTCGATTGCGTGCCGCCGACTGCGGCCCCGCGCGGGCGGATGCGCGAGAAGTCGTAGCCGACGCCGCCGCCGCGGCGCATCGTCTCGGCCGCCTCGGTCAGCGCCGAATAGATGCCGGGATAGCCGTCCTCGGGTTGCGAGATCGAGTCGCCGACGGGCTGCACGAAGCAGTTGATGAGCGTCGCCGTCAATGCCGTGCCGGCCGCGGAATTGATGCGCCCGGCCGGGACGAAACCCGCGGCCTGCGCGTCGTGGAAGCGCGCTTCCCAGTGCGCGCGGCGCTCGGGAGCCTCGGCGTGCGCGAGCGCACGCGCGACGCGACGGCGCACGTCGGACAGCGTGCGCTCGTCGCCCTTCGCGTACTTCTCGAGGAGTACCTCGCCGCTGATGGGCTGGGCGGCAAGCGCGGCCGGGTCGGCGGGTTGACGGGTTATCGCATCGGACATCGCAACTCCGGAATCGTAAATGGGGGCGCGGGACGCCGAACTCCAGAGTACCCCTCGCTCGCGCTCCGGGCCACATGCCGCACCTGCTGTCGGCACCGTTCCTTGATCCAGATCATGCCGCCCGTAGGCGGCTCGACCTACAGTCGCACTGTCGTCAATGGTCGAGAAAAAGATGCCCTGCGAATATACCTTTCGGCGCGCGCCCCGTACCATCGCCCTGCTTTGCGTGATCGCGCTGGTCGCCGCATGCAGCCGCGCGCCGCAGCCGTCCGCCAGCACGGCCGCCAAACCCGCCGCCGCCAACGCAGTCGCCCCCTCGCCCGGTTCCGGCGAGGGCGACGACCGCTACGACGTCGGCAAGATGGATTTCAAGCCCTCGCCCGCCACCGTATCGAGCGAACGTCACACGGGTGCATTCGCGCAAGGCGCCGCGCTGTCGCTCGACGCCGCGGTGAAGCCGCTCGTCGCCGACCCGGTGAAGGAGATCCGCCTCGACACGACGCACAAGATCATCGAGATCGCGCCCGGCGTGAAGTTCTCCGCATGGACCTTCGGCGACCAGGTGCCCGGGCCCGTGATCCGCGTGCGCGTGGGCGATCGGATCAAGTTCTCGATGACGAACCGGTCCGACGAGCCGGCACCCGGGTTGCAGCTCGTCGCCGCGCCGATGATGCACTCGATGGACTTCCATTCGGCGATGGTCTCGCCGCAGGACAAGTATCGCTCGGTCGCGCCGGGGCAGACCATCAGCTACGAGTTCACGCCGAACTACCCGGGCGTGTTCATGTACCACTGCGGCACGCCCATGGTGCTCGAGCACATCGCCTCGGGCATGTACGGGATGATGATCGTCGAGCCGCGTGACGGCTATCCGACCAAGGTCGACCGCGAGTACGCGGTGATCCAGAGCGAGTTCTACACCAAGCCCGACCCGCAGAAGCGCAAGGTCGACGGCGTGCCGCTGTACGTGCTCGACGGCGAGCGCGTGCGCGCCAAGGCACCCACTTACACCGTGTTCAACGGCCGCTACAACGGCATGGTCGACAAGCCGCTCGACGCGAAGCCCGGCGAGCGCGTGCGCCTGTTCGTTCTCAACGTGGGTCCCTCGAACACGTCGAGCTTCCACGTCGTGGGCACGATCTTCGACCGCGTATGGATGGACGGCAATCCCGACAACCAGATGCGCGGCATGCAGACCGTGCTGCTCGGGTCCTCGTCGGGCGCGGTCACGGAGTTCGTCGTGCCCGAGGCCGGCAGCTATGTCATGGTCGATCATCACTTCGCCAACGCGTCGCAGGGCGCGATCGGGCTGATCAAGGCCGGCGGCAAGCCGGAGGAGAGCGCCGACGCCGAGCATCACAACATCCCCGCGACCGCTGCGCCGACCGACCCCGTGGCCGTGCGCGGCAAGCTCGCGTTCGAGTCGAAGTGCCTCGCCTGCCATTCGATCGCGGGCGGCGACAAGCTCGGGCCGGATCTTTATCAGGTGAGCAAGCGTCGCGACGACGCGTGGCTCGCGCACTGGTTGAGAAGTCCCGAGCAGATGCTCCAGGCCGACGCGACCGCCAAGCAGCTCGTCGACAAATACAAGGTGCCGATGCCCAACCAGAACCTGTCGGATGTGGAGATCCGCGAGTTCGTGACGTACTTCAAATGGGCCGACGCGAACGTGCGCCCGCAAGGCGCAACGCAGCCGCAGCCCGCGGCGCCGGGCACTGCCAGGAACCCGTCGGAGACGCTGTCCGCGAGCCCGATGCCGCGCACAACGGAGAAAGGCAAATGAAGCGCGAACTAAGGACCCTGCTGCTCGTTCTCTTCGCGGCAGCGGCGTCGCCTGCATGGTCCTGCGGCGCCTGTGTCGAAGACAAGGTCGCCGCGACGTACGACCACGGTGTGGTGATGCGCGCAACCGGACATCACCAGGTCGTGGTGTTCGCGGGCGTCGAAGGGGGCGGAGACGCGCGTGCCCTCGCCCGCAAGCTGCAGACCGCCGCGGCAAGCAGCGCCGGTGTCGACCGCGATTCCGTTCGCGTCTCGCCCGAGCCGGCTGCCATCTCGTTCGCGCTCGATCCAGGCGTCGCGACGCCGGAGAAAGCGCTCGGCGCCATCCAGAAATCGGCTGCCGCCCCCGGCCTCAAGCTCGAGCTCCTGCGCGTCGCGCGCTAGCCGGCTCGAACCCATGATCGAACAGGAGAAGAAAGTGAAACCGGCTCGCAAGCTCTGGCAATCGCTGGGGATCGTGTTCGTGCTGTCGTTCGCCGCGCTCGGGTGGCTCGGTCGCGAGATCTACCTGGCCGCGCCGCCGATTCCGAAGACGGTCGCGACCAGCGACGGTCGCGTGCTGTTCAACGGGACGCAGGTGGAGGACGGCCAGCGCGCGTGGCGCTCCGTGGGCGGCCAGCAGCTCGGCACCGTGTGGGGGCATGGCAGCTACGTCGCGCCCGACTGGTCGGCCGACTGGCTGCACCGCGAAGCGGTCGCGCTGCGCGACATCCTGGCGCAGAAGAGCTACGGCCGCACGTTCGACGCGCTCGCCCCTTACGAGCGCGCGTCGGTCGAAGCCGCCGTGAGGGACGAGATGCGGCGCAACGGCTACGATGCGGCGAGCGGCACGATCACCGTGTCGACGCAGCGCGCACGCGCGATCGAGACGGTCGCGCAGCACTACGCAGGCCTGTTCGGCGACGATCCGCGGCTCGAGCATCTGCGCGATCAATACGCGATGGGCGACAACCTGCTGCCGCGCAGCCAGGACCGTCGGGCGCTCATCGCGTTCTTCTTCTGGTCGTCGTGGGCCGCGGCGACCGACCGGCCCGGCGAGTCCGGCCTTTCGTACACCAGCAACTGGCCGCACGAGCCGCTGGTCGGCAACACGCTGACCACCGGCAGTGCGATGTGGTCCATCGCGTCGATCATCCTGCTGATCGCCGGGATCGCGGGCATGGTGTGGTATCACATTGCGCACAAGGAGGAAGGCGATCCGCAAGCGCCGGTGAGCGACCCGCTGATCAACGCCGTCGCCACGCCGTCGATGAAGGCCACGCGCAAATATTTCTTCGTGGTGATCGGCCTGATCCTCGCGCAGATCGGCATGGGCGCGATCACCGCGCACTACGCGGTGGAAGGACGTGCCTTCTTCGGAATGCCGCTCGCCGATTTCCTTCCCTACGTGGTGAGCCGCACGATCCACACGCAGTTCGCGGTGTTCTGGATCGCAACGGCGTGGCTCGCGACCGGCCTCTACATCGCGCCGCTGCTCTCGGGCCACGAGCCGAAATTCCAGAAGCTCGGCGTCGACGTGCTCTTCTACGCCCTGCTCGCGATCGTCGTCGGTTCCACGGCGTGCGGCTGGCTCGGAACGCTGCAGAAGCAGGGCTTCGACTTCAGCTTCTGGTTCGGCAACCAGGGACTCGAGTTCACCAGCATGGGACGCTTCTGGCAGGTTCTGCTGTTCGTCGGCCTGCTGTTCTGGCTGGCGCTGCTCGGGCGTGCACTGTGGCCCGCGCTGAAGAAGCCCTCCGAGACGCGCGGCCTCATCGCCATGGTGTTCCTGTCCGCGGCGTGCATCGGGGCGTTCTACGCCACCTCGCTCACGTGGGGACAGCGCACGCACTACGCGATGGTCGAGTACTGGCGCTGGTGGCTGGTGCACCTGTGGGTCGAAGGCTTTTTCGAGGTGTTCGCAACCGCCGTGGTCGCCCTGATCTTCACGCGCCTCGGGCTGATCCGCGCGGTCACTGCCAATCGTGCGATCGTTGCGGAGACCATCGTGTTCCTGTTCGGCGGCATCCTCGGCACGCTGCATCACCTGTACTGGACCGGCACGCCGACCTCGGTGATCGCCGTCGGCGCGGTGTTCTCCGCGCTCGAGGTCGTTCCGCTCGCGCTGATCGGCATCGAGGGCTGGCAAAGCTACAAGCGCAGCAGGGCCGCGCCGTGGGTTGCCGCATATCGCTGGCCGATCCTGTGCTTCGTCGCCGTCGGCTTCTGGAACACGGTCGGCGCCGGCCTGCTCGGCTTCGCGATCAATCCACCCGCCTCGCTGTACTACGTGCAGGGCCTCAACATGACGCCCGCTCACGGCCATGCCGCGCTCTTCGGCGTGTACGGCATGCTCGGCATCGGCCTCATGCTGTTCTGCCTGCGCGGCCTGTACGCGCGCAGCCTCCATGCCGATCGGTATCTCGCCTGGACCTTCTGGGGTCTCAACGTGGGGCTTGCGATGATGGTGTTCGTATCGCTGCTGCCGGCCGGCATCTACCAGGCGTGGGCCAGCATCTCGCAAGGCCTGTGGTTCGCCCGCTCGCCCGAGATCGTTCATTCAAGGGTCATGGAGACGCTGGTGTGGCTGCGCGTGCCGGGCGACGTCGTGTTCGCGGCGGGTGGCGTCCTGCTCGCGGTGTACGCGCTGAAGCTGCTGCGCCGTCCGCGCATCGGTGAAGCGCGGCCCGCCGCCGGCGTCCTGCAGGCCGCCGACTGACCGGATTTGCACGTGCGCCTGACCGGCTATACCGACTACTGCCTGCGTGTGCTGATCTATCTGGCCGTGCATCCCGAGCGTCGGGTCACCATCGCCGAGATTGCGCGGTCGTACGGTATCTCCGAGAACCACCTGGTCAAGGTCGCGCACGAGCTCGGCAAGACCGGCTTCCTCGAGAACACGCGGGGGCGGGGCGGCGGGCTCGCGCTGGCGCTGTCGCCGGAGCACATCAACGTCGGCCTGGTGGTTCGCAGTGCCGAAGGGCCCACCCTTCCGGCAGCATGCTTCGACGCGACCGCGCCACGCTGCGCCATCGCTCGGATGTGCACGCTGCGCGGCGCGCTGGGCGAAGCCGTCGACGCATTCTACGGCGTGCTCGATCGCTATACGCTGGCCGATCTGGTCGGCAAGGGTCCGCGGCAGCGGCAACTGCGCGCGCAGCTGATTGCGTCGAGCGCGATCGCCCGCGCATGACCGACACCGTCAAGGCCTGGCAGTGCATCGGCTGCGGCAGCGTCGAAGCGCCGCAGACGTGCATCGGCGTTTGTCAGCACCGCAAGGTCGAGTTCGTCTACGCGTTCGAGCACGCGGAGGTTCTGCGGCAGCTTGCCGAGGTCGGCGCGCAACGCGACGCGCTCGCGGGCCTGCTGCGTCGCTTCGTCTCGGTCAGGCCCCGCGACGGCGCGTGGGCGGCCGCGCTCACGCGCTTCCAGGACGAGGCACGCCGTGCGCTCGCCGGGCTCGCCCCCACGCGTGCGAGCAGCGCAGGGACCCGTTGATCATGGCGACCGTGGCGGAGCTCATGCAGCGCAGCCATGCTGCATGCGACGAATGGGTCGCACGCGTCAAGGCTGCGGCAGGCGACTGGCCAAGAGCCGCGAGGGAGCAGGCCTCGCTGCGCCGGGCCCTCGAGCGGCACATCGCGCTGGAAGAGGACGTGCTGTTTCCGGCGTTCGAGAAGCACAGCGGCATGTACCACGCGGGGCCCACGCGAGTCATGCCCATCGAGCACGGTCAACTGCGATCGCTGCTGGACGTGCTGGCAAGCGCCACGCGCGACCGCGACGTGAGGCGCTACCTGCGCATCGCCGACGTGCTGTCCGCGCTGGATCGGGAGCACAGCACCCGGGAAGACCGCATCGTCTACGCGATGATCGACGCCGCCCTGGGTGCGCGGGCCGTCGAGCTCATCGCTTGCGGCGCGCTCGCGCGCGCCGTTTGATCTTGCGCAATTCCGGCCAGCCTGCCGCGGCCTATGCTCTGCGTGGCTGCCATTGACACAAGAGCACGAAGCATGTTCGATGCATCGATTCGCACGGTGATGAAGCGCGCGGTCACCGTAACGCCCGCGACTTCCGTCTCCGAGGTCGCGCAGCGGATGCGCCGCCGCAAGGTCGGCGCCGTCATCGTGCTCGAGGGGGGAAGCCTCGCCGGCATTTTCACCGAGCGCGACGTCGTCTTCCGCGTCGTCGCCGCGCGTCTGGACCCGCAGTCGGTGGCTGTCGGCGATGTCATGACGCGCTCGCCCACGACGACCGAGCCCGGCTCGCGCTTCGGGCACGCGCTTGTCGTCATGCACGAGGGCGGCTTCCGGCACATGCCGGTGGTCGATTCCGGCAAGGTCGTCGGTATCGTATCGGCGCGAAGCGCGATGGACCCCGACCTCCAGGAATTCACGGCGCAAGAAAGCAGGCGCCAGCAGCTATTGCGCGAGCGAGCGTCCCGAGCCTGAGTGCGTGCCGGTTGACCGCCGTCAACGATACCGCGACGTTCGCGCGGCACAATGGCACGATGACCCGCGAAACCGCCTCCTTCGCCACTCCTACGCTCGATCCGGCACTGATCCGCAAGTACGACGGCTCCGGTCCGCGCTACACCTCGTATCCCACCGCCGATCGTTTTCACGAAGGTTTCGACGCGTCGGACTACGTGTCGGCGCTCCAGCGCCGCAACGAGGAGCGCGCGTCGCAGCCGCTGTCGCTGTACGTCCACCTGCCGTTCTGCAACACGATCTGCTACTACTGCGCCTGCAACAAGATCATCACGCGCAACCGCGAGCGATCGGTGGAATACGTGCGCACCGTCGAGCGCGAGATCGGCATCGTGGGCTCGCTGGTCGAAGGCGATGCGCCGGTGTCGCAGCTTCACTGGGGCGGCGGGACGCCGACCTTCCTCGCGCACGAGGAGATGCACGCGCTGATGTCGAGCTTGCGTGGAACGTTCCGGTTCGCGCCCGACAGCGAGATTTCGATCGAGGTCGACCCGCGCAAGGTGGATAGCGCGACCGTCGCGTTCCTGGCGGAGCTCGGTTTCAACCGCATGTCGGTCGGCATCCAGGACTTCGATGCCGACGTTCAGCGTGCCGTGAACCGGATCCAGAGTGAGGAAGAGACGCGTGCGGTGATCGATGCCGCCCGCGCGAACGGCTTCGTGTCGGTCAATGCCGATCTGATCTACGGGCTGCCGCGCCAGACCGTGCACGGCTTCGCTGCCACGCTCGACAAGGTCGTCGCGGCCCTGCCCGACCGCGTGGCGCTCTACAGCTACGCGCACGTGCCGCATCTGTTCAAGACCCAGCGCCAGATCGTCGTGACCGAGCTGCCCGACCCGCAGGTCAAGCTCGAGATCCTGGCGCTCGCCATCGAGCGACTGGCGGCGGCCGGGTACGTGTACATCGGCATGGACCATTTCGCGCTGCCGCACGACGAACTCGCCGTCGCCCAGCGCGACCGCAAGCTGCATCGCAACTTCCAGGGCTATTCGACGCGCCCGGACTGCGACCTCCTGGCATTCGGGATCTCGGGCATCGGCAAGGTCGGAAACACGTACGTGCAGAACGTGAAGGCGATCGACCCCTACTACGCCGCGCTGGCTGCCGGCGCGCTGCCCACGATGCGCGGGATCACGCTCGACGACGACGACATCCTCCGGCGCGACGTCATCCAGCGGTTGATGTGCGATTTCGCGATCGATTTCGCGTCGATCGAGGCCGCGCATGGGGTGAACTTCCCCGACTACTTCGCGCCTGAGCTCTCGGCGTTGCGGCGCCTCGCCGAGGACGGCATCGTCACGATCGCGGACGATGCCATGCAGGTAACCGCGCTCGGCCGGCTCCTCGTGCGCACGGTCGCGATGCAGTTCGACCGCCACCTGCGCGAAGCGCGCGAGCGCGCTCGCTACTCGCGCGTCATCTAGGGAATCAGGCAGAACGGCCCGGACGACAACGAGGTGGGCAACACGATGGCGCGGATGAGGCCGGTTACCGCGAACAGCGCGATGACCGCCGCGGCGATCCGGCGATTCGACGGCGTAGCCCACCGTTGCGCCACGCCGCCCGCGAGGATCAGCGCCGGCAGCGTGCCGACCCACAGCCCGAGCATGACCAGGCCGCCGCGCCATGCGCTGCCGGCGAGCAGCGCGACGGGCAGCACGCCGTAGATCAGCGCGCACGGCGTCAATCCCCATAGCAACCCCAGCATGAATCGCGCGGGCATGCGCGTGCCGCGCAGCCACGGGCTCGCCAGCGGCGCGACGCGCTGGAAGAGCGCCGCGCCCGCACGCTCGAGCAGCGCCGCGGCCGGCGCGGGATGCGCGACGCGTGCCGCGGTGATCAACAGCACGGCGTTCGCGGCCACGTAAAGTGCACGCTGTGTCGACGGCCATGCGAATGCGAACGCGGCGCCGCCGGCCGCACCGAAGGCCGCTCCCAGCGAGAGATACGTCACGAGCCGTCCAAGCTGTGATGCCAATGCACCGGCGCGCAGGCGCCGCGCCGGCACGAGCGACTGAGCGGTATGCCGCGCCGCGATCACGTAGCCTCCGCACATGGCGATGCAATGCGCACCTCCGACGAGGCCCGCGAGCGCGGCGGTTATGAATCCGGCGTCAAGCATGCGAGATTCGCGTCCCCGATCGACGCTCGATTGCCGCAACGGGTGCAAGATGGTCCCGGACGCCTCGCAACTCGCTGACGCTGCTTCGCCGCAGCCGATCGGCGGCGCCCGCGTCTCGATCGACGACCTGCGGGCCGTGTGCAGCGGCTGCAGCATGCGCGAGCTCTGCATGCCGTTCGGACTCGATGCGGACGACCTCGCGCAGATCGACACCCTGGTCGGCTCGCGCCAGCGCCTGCACAAGGGCGAGGCGCTGTACGACACCGGCGAGACGTTCGACGCCCTGTACGCCGTTCGCGTCGGATCGCTCAAGACGGCAGTACTGGCCGAGGATGGGCGCGAGCAGGTCACGGGCTACCACATGATCGGCGACATCCTGGGCTTCGACGGCATGGCGACCGACCGGCACGTTTCCCGGGCGATCGCGCTCGAGGACACCGAGGTGTGCGTGATGCGGTTCGAGCGCCTGCAGTTCCTCGCACAGCGCGTCCCGGCCCTCCAGAGCAACCTGCGCCGCTTGCTGTCGCGCGAGATCTCGCGCGATCAGTCCGTCATGCTGCTGCTCGGAAGCATGCGCGCCGAAGCGCGTGTGGCCGCTTTCCTCCTCGACCTCGCGGAACGCTATCGCCGCCGCGGCTACTCGTCGACGCAGTATGTGCTGCGCATGACGGGCGAGGAGATCGGAAGCTACCTCGGGCTCAAGCTCGAGACGGTGAGCCGGCTGTTCTCGAAGCTGCAGAACGAAGGGATCGTCCGCGTGCAGGGCCGCAACGTCGCGCTGCTCGACCCGGGCGCGCTGCGGCAGCTCTGCGCCGCGCGCGAATGACGCGACGCTCGCATCGTTGCACGCGCAGCGGCGCGCGCCGGCGCTCACGGGTCGGCCGACCGGCGTTCCGTCGCGAAGAACAGCAGCGTCAGCAGCGACGACACCGCCCCGAGGGTCCAGAACGCGAAAAAGCCGACGGTATACGCCGCCGTGCGCGGTAGCGGGCCACCCCATGGCAGGTGCACCGTCGCGGGATCGACCAGCGCGAAGATCACGAACTCCGCGCCGGCCGCCACGAGGAACGACGGCCACAGCACGGCCATGGCTCGCGGAATGCGCGCGCGTCCGAGGTCGCCGGAAGCGCTCATGGACGACTGCTGTCGAGCGCGACCTCGATCGGGTCGCCGGTCGTCTCCACGGGCCCGAGACGCCAATCGGCCGTTTCGACGATGATCATCCAGCGGCCCGCCGCAACCGCGTGCAGTCGCCCGGCATAGCGGCCGTCGGATCTCGGCACGAGATCCGCGGCGTCGTCGAGGCCGGCGCGCGTCGGATGAACGAGGTGCAGGCGGATCACGGGCGGCATGGGGCCGTCGGCGCGCAGCTGCACGACGGCCTGTCCGTCCGCCGCGATGTCGACGCGCGCGGACACATTGAGATCGGCGCCGCGATGCGTGCGCTCGAGCGTCTGGTTGATCGCGAGACCGCGCTTGTAATAGTCGTCGGCGACGAGCCCGTCATCGGATCGAATCGCGATCCAGAGCGTCGCGAACCCGGCGACCACCACGATGGCAGGCCCGAGCATCAACAGCCAGGGCCAGCGGTCGCGGTACCAGCGTGACTGCGGCGCCAGCGGCGATGCGGGCGTCGTCATGGCGACCTCAGCGCGGGAAGATGAAGGTGGATTTCTCATGGCGCGCGATGCTCGCGTCGTGTGCGTCGGTGACGATGACCTCGATCGCATGCGATCCGGCGGCGACCGCCTGTGCGGGCGCCTGCAGGCGCAAAGGCACGAGTCGCGTCGATCCCGCGGGGATCGCGATCGGCTGATCGATGCCTTCGACGCGCAGGCCCGGCAGCCCGGCGACGTCGACGCGCAGCTCGCGTGGTGCCTCATCGACGTTCATGATCTGCAGGCGATACACGTTCTCGACACGGTCTCCTCCCACCTCGCGGGCCAGCGCACCACGGTCGCGCATGACGTCGACCTTCAGCGGGCTCTTCGTCGCCAGCGAGAGCGCCGTCACGGATGCGATCGCGACGAGCAGCAGGGCGTACGCGATGGAGCGCGGGCGCAGCGTCCGCCGCCACATCGTGCGCCGGTCGAACCCTGACGTGAGCGCATTCTGAGAGGTGTAGCGGATGAGGCCGCGCGGGTATCCCATCCGGTCCATGACCTGGTCGCAGCCGTCGACGCACGCGGCGCAACCGATGCATTCGTGTTGCAGGCCCTTGCGGATGTCGATGCCGGTCGGGCAGACCTGCACGCAGATGTTGCAGTCGACGCAGTCGCCCACCCCGAGCTTTGCGCGGTCCGCGCTGCGACTGCGCGAGCCGCGCGGCTCGCCGCGCCGCTCGTCGTACGCGATGATCATCGTGTCGCGGTCGAACATCACCGACTGGAACCGCGCGTACGGACACATGTACTTGCAGACTTGCTCTCGCATCCACCCCGCGTTGCCGTACGTGGCGAGCCCGTAGAAGAGGATCCAGAATCCCTCCCAGCCACCGAGCTGCCACGTGATGGCGCGTACGCCCAGATCGCGGATCGGGGTGAAGAAGCCCACGAACGTATAGCCGGTCCACAACGCGATGGCGAACCACGCCGTATGCTTCAATACCTTGACGACGACCTTCTCGAGCGACCACGGCGCAGCGTCGAGGCGGATGCGCGCGAGGCGATCACCCTCGATCTTGCGCTCGACCCACAGGAAGATCTCGGTGTACACCGTCTGGGGGCACGCGTAGCCGCACCACAGCCGGCCGGCGAGCGCGGTGAAGAGGAACAGCGACAGCGCCGACAGGATGAGGAGGACCGCGAGATAGATCACGTCCTGCGGCCAGAACACGAGGCCCAGCACGTAGAACTTGCGCGCCGCGAGATCGAACAGGACGGCCTGGCGCCCGTTCCACGTGAGCCACGGCATGCCGTAGAAGAAGAGCTGCGTGCCGAGCACGAGCGCGAGCCGCCAGCGCGCGAAAGCGCCGGTGACCGCACGCGGATAGATCTTGCGCCGGATCTCGTAGAGCGGGATCTCGATCGACGTCTCGGCCGATGCGGGCGCCGGCACGACGGGTTCGTTCATGGAGCCCACCGCTGCATCGACCGTCAGCGCGCCGCCGCGCCGTTGGACAGGCCCCACACGTAGGCGGCGAGCACGTGCGCCTTCGCCTCGCCGAGTGTTGCTCGCCACGCCGGCATCGCCAGCGCGCCGGACGCCGCATCCGCGTGACGTCCGCGCATCACCGACTCGGTGATCGTCGGCTGCGAGCTGCCGTAGAGCCAGTCCTCGTCGGTGAGATCGGGTGCGCCCACGGCGTGATTGCCTTTGCCGTCCGCGCCGTGGCATGCGGCGCAGTTCTGCATGAACACCGGCTTGCCGACCTGCGCCTTGAACGGGTCGTGGGCGAGTCGCGACAGCGAGCGCACATAGGCGACCACGTTCGCGACGTTCTCCTCGCCGATCACCGGGCCCATCGCCGGCATGACGCCCATGCGACCGTCCAGGATGGATTTCTCGATCGTGTCCGGATCTCCGCCGTACAGCCACGACTTGTCGGTGAGGTTGGGGAAGCCCTTGCCGCCGGTCGCGGCGGAGCCGTGGCAACCCGCGCAGTAATTGAGGAACAGCCGCTCACCCATCGCGCGCGCATCGGCGTTGGCGGCCAGCGTGCGGACGTCGGTCTTGAGGTACTGCTCGAACAGCGGCCGCGTGCGGTCCTCGACGTCCTGGCGCTCCTTGGCGTACGCGCCGCTCGACGTCCATCCGAGCATGCCCCGCATGCTGCCGAACCCCGGGAAGAGCAGCAGATACGCGATGCCGAAGAACAGCGTGATCCAGAACAGGTTGAGCCACCACTTCGGCAGCGGATTGTTGTACTCGGTGAGGTCGCCGTCCCATACGTGGCCGGTGGTGGCCTTGTCGGGTGCGGCCTGGTCGGCCGCCTGGCGCGCCCGTGCGCGCGACATGACGACCAGCAGGATCGCGCATCCGGCGATGGAGGCGAGCGTCAGCGCCGCGACGTAGCTGCTCCAGAATTCCGACACGAAGTCGCTCATGTCCGTCCCTCGCGCCGCGTGTCGTGTGGCGGCAGGTCATCCGGCAGCGCGAACGGCACGCGCGCGGCATCCGCGTGACGCGCGGCACGCCGGCCGCCGTAAGCCCACCATACGACGACCGCGAATGCCAGCATCGACAACAGTGTGGTCGACGCGCCGATCCATGCGGTGATGCTCATCGCCTACCTCGCGTTCTTCATCGCGACACCGAGGTTCTGCAGATACGCGACCAGCGCATCCTCCTCGGTCTTCCCGTTCACTTCGCCCGCCGCCCTGGCGATCTGCTCGTCGGTGTAGGGAACGCCCAGCCGGCGCAGCGCGACCATCTTGCTGCCGACGTTGTCCGCGTCGGCCGCGGACTGCGAGAGCCACGGGTAAGCCGGCATGTTCGATTCCGGGACGACGTCGCGCGGGTTCTGCAGGTGCGCGCGATGCCATTCGTCGGAATAGCGGGTGCCGACGCGCGCGAGGTCGGGGCCCGTGCGCTTGCTGCCCCAGAGGAACGGATGGTCGTAGACGAACTCGCCCGCGACCGAGTAGGCGCCGTAGCGCTCGGTTTCCGCGCGGAAAGGCCGGATCATCTGCGAATGGCAGTTGTTGCATCCCTCGCGGATGTACACATCGCGGCCGGTGAGCTGCAGCGCCGTGTACGGCGCCACGCCCTTCACCGGCTCGGTGGTCGAGCGCTGGAAGTACAGCGGCACGATCTCGACCAGGCCGCCGACGCTCACCACCGCGATGATCAACGCCACCATCCACGGCAAGCTGCGCTCGACCAGGTCATGCGAGAGGTTCACCTTGGCTCTCCTTTCACGCGTGCGCCGCGAGCGCCGGGATGGGCGCCTCGTACGGCTTGCCGTCGCGTGCCGTGCGCCAGACGTTGTAGGCCATGAGCAGCATGCCCGCGAGGAACAGCACCCCGCCCGTGAGGCGGATGGCGTAGAAGGGATACGTCGACTTGACGCTTTCGACGAACGCATAGGTCAGCGTGCCGTCGGCGTTGGTGGCGCGCCACATCAATCCCTGCATCACGCCGGCGATCCACATCGAGGTGATGTAGAGAACGACGCCCAGCGTGGCGATCCAGAAGTGAACGGTGATGAGCCGCGTCGAGTGCATCGCCGGGCGGCCGAACATGCGCGGGACGAGGTAGTAGATGCAGCCGATCGTGATGAACGCGACCCAGCCGAGCGCCCCGGAGTGCACGTGGCCGATGGTCCAGTCGGTGTAATGGGACAGCGCGTTCACCGTCTTGATCGACATCATCGGCCCCTCGAACGTGCTCATGCCGTAGAACGACAGCGACACGATGAGGAACTTGAGGATCGGGTCGTCGCGCAGCTTGTGCCACGCCCCCGACAGCGTCATCATGCCGTTGATCATTCCGCCCCACGACGGTGCGAGCAGGATCAGCGAGAAGACCATGCCGAGCGACTGCGTCCAATCGGGAAGCGCCGTGTAGTGCAGGTGATGCGGGCCGGCCCACATGTACGTGAAGATCAGCGCCCAGAAGTGCACGATCGACAGCCGGTACGAATAGATCGGGCGGCCCGCCTGCTTCGGCACGAAGTAGTACATCATTCCCAGGAAGCCCGCGGTCAGGAAGAAGCCGACCGCGTTGTGCCCGTACCACCACTGCACCATCGCGTCCTGCACGCCGGCGTACGCGGAGTACGACTTCCACATCGTCACCGGGATCTCGGCGCTGTTGACGATATGGAGGAGCGCGACGGTCACGATGAACGCGCCGTAGAACCAGTTTGCGACGTAGATGTGCGGCACGCGCCGCCTGGCGATCGTGCCGAAGAACACGATCGCGTACGACACCCAGACCACCGCGATCAGGATGTCGATGGGCCATTCGAGCTCGGCGTATTCCTTGCTCGTCGTGTAACCGAGCGGCAGCGTGATCGCCGCGAGCACGATCACGGCCGTCCAGCCCCAGAACGTGAACGAGGCGAGCGGGTCGCAGAAGAGACGCACGCCGCACGTGCGCTGCACGCAGTAGTACGACGTGGCGAACAGCGCCGAGCCGCCGAAGGCGAAGATCACGGCGTTGGTATGCAGGGGACGCAGGCGCCCGTATGACAGCCACGGGATGCCGAAGGTCAGGTCCGGCCAGAGCAGCTGCGCCGCGATGAGCACGCCCACGGCCATGCCCACGATGCCCCACACCACCGTCATGACGGTGAATTGCCGCACGACCTTGTAGTTGAATGTTGCCACCCCCGGTGCCGCTTCGGCATCGGCCGCGGACAGATCGAGCGCGAGTGTTTCGACGGTCATCAAGACTCCACGGGCCGGCCGTGCTCGTGCACGGGTCACGCGATCATCGCTGCAATGCGCGCGGCGGGGCTTGATCCGCGTCAAGAGTGGCCGTGGCCGGCCGCGGAGGATTGATCGGGGTCAAGCGGTTCGATTCGATCCTCGTCGGCCAGCACCCGGTAGGCCGGACTTTCGAGGTCGTCGAATTGCCCGCTGCCGACGCTCCACCAGAACGCCGCGCCGATCACGAACACCAGGACAACGGACAGCGGCAGCAGGAGCAGCAGGATTTCCATGCCCGCGCTCAGACGCCCGGGATGCGCGCGGCGCGCAGGGCGTTGGCGATCACCACGAGGGACGACAGCGACATGCCGATCGCAGCGATGGAAGGCGAGACGAGACCAAGCGCCGCGGCCGGGACGGCCACCGCGTTGTACAGCAGCGCCCAGGCCAGGTTCTGGCGCACGATGCGATGCGCCCGGCGCGCGAGCGCGAGCGCGGCCGGGATGTCGCTCAGTCGTCCGCTCAGCACGACCACGTCGGCGGTGCACTGCGCGAGCGGCGTCGCCGAGCCGAGGCTGACGGCGACATCGGCGGTGGCGAGCGCCGGCGCATCGTTGATGCCGTCGCCGACCATCGCCACGACGTCGTGCCGATCCTGCAATGCCACGATCGCATCGCGCTTGGCCATCGGCGTCAGCGCCGCCCGCGCGTCGCCGATGGCGAGCGCGCGCGCCGTCGCTTCGACGGCGCCGCACCGATCGCCCGACAGGAGCAGCGACCTGACTCCGGCGCCGCGCAGCAGCTCGATCGTCTCGCGGGCATCCTCGCGCGGCGTGTCCGCGAAGCCGAACAGGGCCACCGGTCCTTGTGCGTCTCCCAGGACCACCGCCGTGCACGCGGTCGGAAGCGCGGCACCCGTGTCATCGCGGCCGCCCGCGAAGTCCGCTCGGCCCAGTCGCCAGCGAACACCGCTGACTTCGCCTTCGACACCGAGCCCCGGCGTCATGGCAATGTCGTTCGCGACCGCGGCGCGATGCGCCCGCGTGCGAATGGCCCGCGCCAGCGGATGCTCCGAGCCGTGCTCCAGCGCCGCCGCAATGGCGAGCGCGCGGTCGAGCGTGATCGGCCGCAACGCCTCGAAGCACGCGAGCTCGAGGCGTCCATGCGTCAGCGTGCCCGTCTTGTCGAACGCCATCGTCGTGACGTGGGCAAGCGCCTCCAGAGCCTCGGGACGCGTCAGGACGATGCGCCGGCGCGCGAGCGCGCCCGCGGCCGATGCGAGCGTCGCCGGCGTTGCGAGCGACAACGCGCACGGGCAGGACACCGCAAGCACCGCGAACGTCACCGCCAGCGCGCGTGAGGGCTCGACGATCAGCCAGCAGAGCGCGCTCACGGCGGCGACGGCCAGCATCGCGCCGACGAATCGCCCGGCGATGCGGTCGGCGAGCCGCGCAATGGGCGGTCGCGCGTCCGCGGCGTTCTGCACGAGTCGCGTCAAGGCCGCGAGCTGGGTGGCATCCACCGGTTCGTCGACGCGAACCACGAGCATGCTCTCGAGGTTCACCGCGCCCGCGAGCACGGTGTCGCCCGCGGCACGCGCACGCGGTACCGATTCACCGGTCAGCCACGATTCGTCGACGTGCGACGCACCTTCGATGACGCGGCCGTCGCTCGGGATCGCAGCGCCCGGACGAAGCAGCACCACGTCGTTTCGCGCGAGCAGATCGGCGCTCACCGTTTCGAGGCTTGTCCGGTCGGGCCAGGCCGCGTAGCGCTCGGCGGTGGCCGGCAACGCGCGCGCGGTGAAATCGAGCGCATCAGCGGCGCGCTGTCGCGCGTGCAGCTCGATCGCGCGGGCGGTCAGGAGCAGCGCCACGAACATGGTGATCGAGTCGTAATACGTCACACCCGTGCCGTTCAGCGTCGCGACGACGCTGGCCGCGAAGGCGGCGGCGAGCGCCGTCGCAACGGGGACATCCATGCCGAGCCGACGCGCACGGACATTCGCCCATGCCGCGCGAAAGAACGGCCCCGCGCAATAGAGCATGACGGGCAGCGTCAGGGTGACGCTCGCCCAATCGAGCAGGCGGCGCTGCTCGATCGTCACCCCGTCGTCGCCGATGTAGAGCGGCAGGGCGAGCATCATCACCTGCATCATCGCGAGCCAGGCGATGACGGTACGGCGCAGCATGACGCGCGCCTCGTTCCGCGCCAGCGCATCGCGCCGGCTTGCGTCGTACGGGTGCGCCACGTAGCCGATGCGCGCAACCGCGTCGAGCAGCGTGCCGAGCGTGACGCGGGCCGGGTCGATCCGCACCTGCGCGCGGCGAAGCGCGAGGTTGACGTGCGCGCTGCGCACGCCATCGACGCGCGCGAGCCAGGCTTCGAGCAGCCAGACGCAGGCGCCGCACGTCATGCCCTCGAGGAGCAGCGCAGCGTCCGCGTCGCCGCCGGCACGCGGGAGCAGCAGTCCGGCGCGCCGCGCGATGCCGTTGTCGTGCGCCCATCCGCCGCGCGTGTCGTCGGGGCGCGGCGGCTTGCTCGCGGCCGCCGGGCGGTCGCGGTAGTACGCTTCGAGTCCCGCGCTACGGATGGTGCGCGCGACCGCGAGACAGCCCGCGCAGCAGAACGCGCGCAGGGCGCCGTCGACTTCGCCGCTCCATGATCCCGACGCCGGCAGCGGCGCGGCGCAGTGAAAGCACGTGTCGCTCGCGACACACGCGACACCGGCGGCGCGCGCGACGCGGTACATGAGCCGCTACGCGCGCTCCGTGGCCGGTCCGACGCCGATGGGGGGCGGCGCGAGATTCACGATGCGCGAGAAGAGCTGCTGCCATTGCAAGCCGGGTGCGGTGCCGAGCAGCGGGTCGGTGTGCCCGGTGAAGGCGTCGTCGACCGCCTGCCAGTCCTCGGGAGTGAAGCACGCCTCGGCGAGCGGCAGCACGCGCGTCTCCTCGCGCCGCATGTGGTCGCGCTCGAATGTCACGTAGGCGTCGACGGCGGCGGCGAAGGCGGGAAACTCGCGTGCCCCGCCCTCGCGGTAGCGCGCGAGCGCCTGCTCGAGCGTGCGGATGCGCGCCGCCCCCGACCGATGCTCGCTCGCGAGAAGATCGAGGACCGCGGCACCGCCGGGCGCGCGCTTGCGCAGCACCGGAAAGAGATAGCGGTCTTCCTTGGGATGATGAAACCGCTCGGGAAACGCGTCGATGTAATAGATCATCGCCGAGAGCACCGGGAAGTTCGGCGGCGCGGCGCGCTCGCGCGTCTCGCGCACGAGATACGAGAGACCATGCAGCACCGCCGCGAGCGCGCGATGCTCGTCGCGGATGATCTGGAGCGCTTTCACCGGAACCTCCCTTGCATCGCGTCTTGGATCGCTTGCATACGCGCCGACGGTAGCGCGCCCCGGCACCGATCGCGTTGATGCGCATCAAACGACCGCCGTCGGCGCATCGCTCCGCCGACCGGGGCACGGGACGTCGCTAGATCCAGGCCAGGAGTCGCGGCGCGTGCCGCGGTGCCGTTGCCGGATCGCGTCGTCGACGGAAAGACCGGTCGTCGTGTTCATCGTGGTCGCGGGGTCCGCGACCGCTCGGTCGGACCCCGGGCGCATTCTGCGTGGGATCGCACTGCGGCTCCTTGACGCCCGTCAAGCCCGGCATAAGACGGTCCATGGCCGTGACCCTTGACCCGCATCAACGCTGCCGCGGCTGTCCGGGCGCATCATCGTGGCGATGTACCGCCACATTCTCGTGCCGACCGACGGCAGCGCGCTGTCCGAAAAGGCCGTCCATCATGCGATCGCGCTCGCGAAATCGATCGGTGCGCGCGTCACCGCCTTTCATGCGACGCCGTCCTATCCGCGGCCGGTGTACACCGACGCGATGGTGCAGGACGCCGACGTGAGGAAGCAGTACGCGAGCGCCGCGAGCCGCGAAGCCGCAAGCGTGCTGTCGCCGATCGAGCGCAGCGCGGCGAGCGAAGGCGTGCACTGCGAGGTCGTCCACGCGGTAGCCGACGCGCCCTGGCAAGCCATCCTCGACGCCGCGCACCGGCACAAGTGCGACGTGATCGTGATGGCGTCGCACGGGCGGCGGGGCATGGCCGCGCTGCTGCTCGGCAGCGAGACCGTCAAGGTGCTGACGCACGCGAAGGTGCCGGTGGTGGTGGTGCGCTGACGCTTGCGCCGTCGGCGCCCCGCCGGGTGGCGTCACGCCGGCCGGCTCACGCCCGTGCCGTGATCGGCACCGACCAGGGATCTTTCCAGTAGATGCCGCGCTCGAACGCCGGCTCGCGATGCACGCGAATGTCGCTGAATCCGGCGTCGGCGAGATGCCGGCACAGGTCCGGCTCGGAGAAGAGGCGCATCTCCAGCGTCGCGCCCGGGCCGCCGTGAAAGACCAGATTGCGAAACTGCTGCTCGCGCCCGTCGACGGTGCGGTTCGACAGCACGTATTCGTCGCCATCCTTCGCGAGGGTGTACTCGTGCAGCTCCGGAAAGTGCTCGACCGTGCGCCCTTCGGTGGCGAACGGAACCGTCAGCACCAGCACCCCGCCCGGCGCCAGCACGCGGTGCAGGTTGTCGAACGCCCGCTCGATCGGCGGCGCGACGTGCTCGAACACATCCGAGCTGATGACGAAGGCGAAGCGACCCCGGTACTCGGCGGGCGGCGCCTGGATGTCGAGCCTGGGCGCCTGGTGATAGAACGTGTTGGTGTATCGCAGCTTGGCCGCCAGCCGCGTCGCGTATTTGTCCGAGTCGCTCATGCCGATGCCTTCGAGCTCGCGTGCCGACTCGGGAAAGTCCGCGATGCACAGGCTGCGCTCGAACAGCCGCATGGACAGATGATGGATCACCGCGCGGAACCGCATGTTCGAGTCGCACGCAGGGCAGCTCGACGTCTCGCGCATGAGCGATGCGACGTGCGCCCTGCACAGCGTCCCGCAGATATTGCAGGTGTAGACGAGCGTGCCGGCGCCGAGCGCGTGCGCCTGCTCGGCCGGCACGCGATGCACGTCCGGGGCCAGCCAGCGCGCGACGCGGCGGCGGATTCTCGCGGCGAGGGACACGCGTCGACGCGCGCCGGGGCGGCTACGACTTCTTGACGCTGCGCACGCGCAGGTTCGGCAGCGCGGCGATCACGCGCGCGCCCGCGACGCAGTCGACGAAGTAGCGCTTGCGCCCGTTCACCTCTTCCTCGACCAGCCCGTGGATGTCGGTGTCGAATCCCGGGAAGCGCTCGTTGAAGTCGCGCGCGAACTGCAGGTAGCGCACGATCTGCGCGTTGAAGCGCTCGCCGGGGATGAGGAGCGGGATGCCGGGCGGATACGGCGTGAGGAGCACGCTCGTCACGCGCCCCTCGAGGTCGTCGATCTCCACGCGCTCGATCTCGCGATGCGCCATGCGGGCGAAGGCGTCGGCGGGCTTCATCGCGGGCTCCAGGTTCGACTGGTAGATCTCGGTGGTGAGGCGGCCGATGTCGTTCGCGCGATAGATGCCGTGGATGCTGTCGCAGAGGTCGCGCAGGCCGATCTTCTCGTAGCGCGGATGCGCCTGCACGAACTCGGGCAGCACGCGCCACAGCGGCTGGTTGGTGTCGTAGTCGCTCTTGAACTGCTGCAGCGCGGTGAGCAGCGTGTTCCACCGCCCCTTGGTGATGCCGATCGTGAACATGATGAAGAACGAGTAGAGGCCCGTCTTCTCCACGATGACCCCGTGCTCGGCGAGGTACTTGGTGACGATCGCGGCCGGTATGCCGATGTCGGCGAAGTCGCCGCGCACGTCGAGCCCCGGCGTGAGCACCGTGGCCTTGATCGGATCGAGCATGTTGAACCCGGGCGCAAGGTCGCCGAACCCGTGCCAGCCGTCCTCGGCACGGATGATCCAGTCCTCGCGATCGCCGATGCCTTCCTCGGCGAGACTGTCGGGGCCCCACACCTTGAACCACCACGAGTCGCCGTACTCGTCGTCCACCTTGCGCATGGCGCGGCGGAAGTCGAGCGCCTCGGCGATCGATTCCTCGACCAGCGCGGTGCCGCCCGGCGGCTCCATCATCGCCGCGGCGACGTCGCACGACGCGATGATGGCGTACTGCGGCGAAGTCGACGTGTGCATGAGGTACGCCTCGTTGAAGCGATACCGGTCGAGCTGGCGCGTCTCGCTGTATTGCACGAGGATCTGCGACGCCTGCGACAGCCCGGCGAGCAGCTTGTGCGTCGACTGGGTCGAGAAGACCAGCGCGTCCTTGCTGCGCGGGCGGTCCTTGCCGATGGCGTGCATGCCGCGATAGAACTCGTGGAATGCCGCATGCGGCAGCCACGCCTCGTCGAAGTGCAGCGTGTCGATGCGGGTGGAGAGCAGCTCCTTGATCTGGTCGACGTTGTAGAGCACGCCGTCGTAGGTGCTGCCGGTCAGCGTCAGGATGCGCGGCTTTGTCTTGACGTTGCGCGCGAACGGGTGCGCGCGGATCTTGCGCTCGATGTTCTCCCAGAGGAACTCCTCCTTCGGGATCGGGCCGATGATGCCCATGTTGTTGCGCCGCGGCTGCAGGAACACCGGGATCGCGCCCGTCATGGTGATGGCGTGCAGGATCGACTTGTGGCAGTTGCGATCGACGACCACGACGTCGCCAGGCGCGACGGTGGCGTGCCACACCATCTTGTTGGACGTCGACGTTCCGTTGGTGACGAAGAAAAGCTCGTCGGTGCCGAAGATGCGCGCCGCGTTGCGCTCGGACGCCGCCACCGGACCGGAGTGGTCGAGGAGCTGCCCGAGCTCGTCGACGGAATTGCACACATCCGCGCGCAGCAGGTTCTCGCCGAAGAACTGGTGGAACATCTGCCCGACGGGGCTCTTCAGGAACGCCACGCCGCCCGAATGTCCAGGGCAGTGCCAGGAGTACGACCCGTCGCTCGCGTAATGCACCAGCGCGCGGAAGAACGGCGGCGCCAGCGTGTCGAGGTACGCCCGCGCCTCGCGCAGGATGTAGCGCGCGACGAACTCCGGCGTGTCCTCGTTCATGTGGATGAAGCCGTTGAGGTGCCGCAGGATGTCGTTGGGAATGTGGCGCGAGGTGCGCGTCTCCCCGTGCAGGAACACGGGGATCTCGGAATTGCGGAACCGGATCTCGTCGACGAACTCGCGCAGCTTCGCGAGCGCCGCCTTGGTGTCCTCCGGCGAGCCGGAGCCGAACTCCTCGTCGTCGATCGACAGGATGAACGCCGAGGCGCGGCTCTGCTGCTGGGCGAGCCGCGATAGGTCGCCGTAGCTCGTCACCCCGAGCACCTCGGCGCCCTCCTCCTCGATCGCCTTGGCGAGCGCGCGGATGCCGAGGCCGCTCGCGTTCTCGGAGCGGTAGTCCTCGTCGATGATCACGACGGGAAAGCGGAACTTCATCACGACGACTCCTCGAACCCGCGCTGGCAGCCGCGGGGTCCGTGCAGAAAGGAAAAGGGGGCGCCCGACTCACCGCGGCGCCCCTCGCTCGGGCTGCATTGTGCGCCCAGCCGCCGCACGATGCGAGCCCCTTGGACCGGGCCGGGGCCGTTAGGTGCCCGCGCCGTCGAAAGGACGCAACAGCGCGGTCGGTGCATTCGCATGAGGCGATGGTATGTGGGGGCGACCGAGGGAAACAACATCCGCGCCCGGATCTTCCGTTGCGCGCTTGCGGGTCGCCCGGTCGCCGGCCGATGCCGCGACGGCGCAATGGGTGACGCACCCGCTCCGGCTGATCGCGGGGATACCGCCGGATGCCGCGCCCGACAGCGCGGCGCCCGCGCCTGCGTCGGGCGCGACGGCAGCCGGCATCAGCGGGCGATGGAGATGCTCAGGCGCCGGTCACAGCGCCGTGAAGACGATCGCGCCCGCCCACGCGATCAGCGCGATGCCGAGCGGCGTGCGCACGTGGCGGCCCCATGGCGCGTTCTTCTCGGCGGCCATGGCAGCCGCGAGCGCGAGCATCCAGCCGATGCTGCCGAG
>Ga0207674_10000156_pt1 | contig 80650 bp, 80 predicted proteins | sample KBSCornC72_FD_184303 | JGI IMG/M metagenome (GOLD analysis project Ga0207674, IMG submission 184303) | Corn rhizosphere microbial communities from Kellogg Biological Station, Michigan, USA - KBS Corn C7-2 (SPAdes) (version 2) | ecosystem: Host-associated > Plants > Roots > Rhizosphere > Soil ...
AACCGCGCCGAGGGCTATCCGACCGGCCTCTACTACGAGCCAACGGTTCTGGACCGGGTGACGCACGACATGGAGGTCTCGACGGAGGAGACGTTCGGGCCGATCGTCCCGATCGCGACGATCGAGCACGAGGAGGAGGCACTCGCGCTCATCGACGCGTCGCCGTACGGCCTCCTGACGTCCGTCTTCACACAGGATCTGCGCCGCGGCATGCGCTTCGCCGAGGCCGCGCGGGCCGGCTGGGTGAACGTCAACGAGTCGTCGAACTACTGGGAGAGCCACCTGCCGTTCGGCGGCCGGGCCGGCTCGCGGAGCGGGATCGGCCGCGTCGGCGGGCGCCATCCCTTCGACACCTTCACCGAGACGAAGACCCTGATCGTCGAGCTCTAGTGTTCCTTCCAGTGATGCAGCAGGCGTGCATTGCTGGACGGGGCACTTAGCCGAGAACCTCCGCGAGCTTCGTCGTCGGCCGCAGGCCGCGAAGCTCGAGCGTCGTGCGCCGCCTCAGGATGTCCTCCGGCGTGCACGCCCATTCCCGCCGCTGCGCGTAGACGGCCTGCGCGGCGATGTCGGGCGCCTCCGGATTGAGCCGCTCGAGGAGGGAAAGATCGTCGGCCGCCTCCTCCAGGACCTCCGCGGCGAGGCTTCCGTACAAGTGGGACAGGTGCGAGCGGAGCGCGGGCTCGAGGTCGGGATGCGCCCGTGCGAGGTGAACCCCTGCCTCCCCCAGCCCCTCGGCGCCGGGCAGCGGAACGGGGCGGCTCGGCAGGCGATGCAGCCCGAGGTCGCCGCGCACGTGCCCCAGGGCGTCGAGCGCGATGCGGCGATACGTGGTCAACTTGCCGCCGGCGACGGTGAGCATCCCGCCGGGCCCACGGAGGTACACCGTCTCGCGCCTCGCGCTCGCGGTCGCACCCTCGGCGCCGGGGAGGACGCGCAGCCCTGCGTAGACCGACCGGATGGCGTCGGGCCGGAGAACCCCGGGCTCGAGCGCGACCGCGGCCTCGGCGAGAATCTGGTCGACGTCCTCCGGGGTGGCCGCCACGTCGTCGGGCTCGCCCTCGTAGAGCGTGTCGGTCGTCCCTAGGAGGAGCATGCCCTCCCAGGGAACCGCGAAGGAGACGCGCACGGTGTCGTGCGGGATCGTCAGCGCGGCGCTCCACGGCTGCTCGAGACGAAGCAGCGCGTGAGCACCCTTGCTGAGACGGATCGACGGCCCGGCGCCCGGGTCCTCGAGGCGGCGCAGGCGGTCGACCCAGGGCCCGGTTGCGTTGACGACCACCCTGGCCCTGACGCTCGCGGTCTCGCCGCCGAGGACGTCGCGGAGCCCGGCTCCCGCCACGCGCCCGTGAGCCTTCTCGAGCTCTGTCACCTCCGCGTAGTTGAGGACGGTCGCGCCCGCCTCGGCCGCAGCGCGCACATTGGCGAGACAGAGCCGGCTGTCGTGCGTCCAGGCGTCGGCGTAGAGCCCGCAGCCCCGCAGCCCCTCGAGCCGCAGGGACGGGACACTTCGTCGTGAGCGCTCCGGAGGCACGAGCCCCCCGAGCCGCTCCCGCGCAAGGGTCGAGTACATCCAGAGCCCCGTCTGGATCGTGAAGGCGCGGTAGGGCCCGTGCTCGTAGACCGGGAAGAGGAAGGGCAGGCGCCGGACGAGGTGCGGGGCCACGACGCGCATGAGCGCGCGGCGCTCCTTGTGCGCCTCGCGGACGAGGCGCACATCGCCGAGGCGCAGGTAGCGCAGGCCTCCGTGGATGAGCTTCGAGGACGAGCTCGACGTCGCCGCGCCAAAGTCGCCCTTGTCCACGAGGGCGACCGCCAGGCCGGCGCGCGCCGCCTCGTTGGCGATCCCGGCCCCGACGATCCCAGCTCCGACGACGAGGAGGTCAAACTCGCGGGCCGCGAGCTCCTCCAGCGCATCGGCGCGCCACTCTAGGGCCATAGCGGGTTCGTCCATGCGCGCCGGCCGGCCTCGTCTTCGACCTCGAGGCGTCCGTGGCGCGTTCCGCGTGGGCGTGTGAGGCGGGCCCCGGTGACGAGCCCGTCTCCGTTCGTCCCCAGCACCTCGCCGGAGTAGATGTAGGCGCCCTCGCCGGCGTTCACGCGCGCGCCCTTCGTGCGGCCGGTCAGGAGGGTGACGCTGCGCGCGGGGCTGCAGCGGAGGACGACGTCGTCGCCGTCGGTCTCGAGCGCCTCGATCTCGGGGCCGGTGGAGCTGTAGAAGGAACCCGAGTCGAGCGCGGCGAGGACCGCCTCCGCGCTCTTCTCCTCGCAACGCGCCCACACCCAGGCATGAGCGCTGTCGCGCCCGGGGTGGTGCGAGTCGTCGGTGGCGATCGCGAGCAGCTCGCGGCCTCTCTCGAGCGCCTCGTCCCAGTGGAGAGCGGCGTGGCCGCGTCCGACCTCGAGCTCACAGCCGGCGTTGTAGACCTCGAGGCCCGCCAGGCCGTCGATCTCCTCGAACTCATCGGTGCGCAAGCCGCTCCAGTAGCTGTGCGCGATGAAGGGGACGCCGCCTGAGGCTCGCACCCACGCGACCGTCTCCTCGAGGCCGGGGAAGTCCGCCGCCGGCGGCTCGGGATCGGACTCGACGCCGAGCGCGAGCACGTGCGCATAGCTCTTTCCATCCCGCCGCAGGGCGTCGAGCTCGGTTCCGGGGATCACCAGCAGCCGCTCGGTCGATGGCTCCACGGTGCGGATCCAGTGGTCGGTGATGACGAGCGCGTCGTACCCGGCGTCCTCGTAGTGGCGCGCGAGATCGCGCGGCGAAAGCTCTCCGTCCGAGTTGGTCGTGTGCGCGTGCAGCGCGCATTTGAGCCAGGTGCCCGTCTGGTGAAAAACGTCTGCAGGCATCTTGAAGGGAGCCTAACTCCGTGAGAGCATCGGACCCCCAATCGGACGCGAGGAGGATCACATGCAGGATCGCGAGTTGGAAGAGCGCGTCAAGCGGGCTCTGGAGGAGTCCCGGCTCACGAGGAGATCGCTCTTGCGACGCGGTGTGGTCTTCGGAGCTGGGCTGACAGCACTGCCTGCGATCGCGGCTGCATGTGGGGGGGACGAGACGAGCACGAGCGGCGCAACAGGGACGGGCGGCGGAGCTCCGTCGATCCCGGCCTCGGGTACGGACATCTCCATGGACGACCTCGTCGCTGCCGCCAAGGAGGAAGGCCAGCTGAACACGATCGCGCTCCCGCCCGACTGGGCGAACTACGGCGAGATCATGAGCACGTTCACGTCGAAGTACGGCATCAAGATCAACAATGCGAACCCGAACGGATCCTCGGCCGAGGAGAACCAGGCCGTCAAGTCGTTGAAGGGCCAGGACCGGGCTCCCGACGTCCTCGACGTCGGGCCGTCCTTCGCCGCGGAGGGCAAGACCGGCGGCCTTTACGCCAACTACAAGAACTCCCAGTGGGACACGATCCCCGACGACCTGAAAGACGCGGACGGCGCGTGGGTCGGCGACTACTGGGGCGCCGTCTCGCTCGGGGCGAACACGAAGGTCGCCGCGCTGCCCGCGGCCTGGGCCGATCTGAAGAAGCCCGAGTACAAGGGCAAGGTCGCGTTGAACGGCGATCCCCGCGAGTCGGGCTCGGCGTTCGCCGCGGTCTTCGCCGCCTCGGTCGCCAACGGCGGCTCGCTCGACGACATCCAGCCCGGCATCGACTTCTTCAAAGAGCTGAAGGACATGGGCAACTTCATCACCGTCGACGCCACGCCGGCGACGGTGGCGAACGGCCAGACTCCCGTGACGATCGACTGGGACTACCTGCAGATCGCCTACGGCTCCGAATTCAAGTCGAACATCACCTGGGAGGTGACCGTCCCGTCCGACGCGGCGGTCGGGAACTTCTACTGCCAGGCGATCAACGCGGACGCACCGAATCCGTTCGCAGCGCGCCTGTGGCAGGAGTTCCTCTACTCCGACGAGGGCCAGCTTCTCTGGCTGAAAGGGTTCTCGCACCCGGCGCGGTTCCAGGACCTCTCGGACCGCGGCGTCGTCCCGCAGGAACTGCTCGACGCGCTGCCGTCTGCGGATCTCTACACGGACGTCCAGTTCCCCACGCCGGAGCAAAACGACGCAGCCACCCAGGTGATCGCCGACGGTTGGGACGCGGTCGCCGGGTAAGGACCACTAGCCCTGGCCGCATCCGCGGAATCGATCGACGCCGCCCGGACTGCCACACCAAGGCAGGCCGGGCGGCGTTTCCCTCTCGCCTGGCTCGGGCTCGTCCCGTTCCTCGCGTGGGCGGCCGCATTCCTGCTCGTCCCCGCGGGCGCGCTCCTCATCGGGGCGTTCCGCACGCAGGACGGCGAGTTCACGACCGAGTTCGTCAAGGACATCTTCACGGGCTCGTCGCTCGACGCGTACGTGAAGAGCGTCGAGATCAGCCTGATCACCGCTTTCCTCGGCGGCGCGCTCGGGTTCCTGATCGCCTATGCCGCGCTTTCGCCGGGGGCGCCCAGGCTGCTCAGACCGGCCTTCCTCACCTTCTCCGGGGTGGCGGCGAACTTCGGCGGAGTTCCGCTCGCGTTCGCGTTCATCTCCACCCTCGGCACCGTCGGCCTCGCCACGCGGGCCCTCGACTCGATGGGCCTCAACCCGTACGACCACGGCTTCACGCTCTTCGGGTTCTGGGGGCTCGTAGTCACCTACCTCTATTTCCAGATCCCGCTGATGATCATCATCATCGCCCCCGCCATCGACGGCCTGAAAGCGGAGTGGCGTGAGGCCGCCTCGAACCTCGGCGCGACCTCGACGCAGTACTGGCGCTACGTGGGAGTGCCGGTGCTCCTGCCCTCGATCCTCGGCTCGATGGTGCTCCTCTTCGGCGGCTCGTTCGCGGCGTACGCGACGGCCTACGCGCTGACCTCCGGCCACATCCCACTCGTGCCGCTCAAGATCGGCGAGCTCATCGGCGGCAACGTGCTCTCCGATCCCCACCAGGCGTACGCGCTCGCGTTCGGGATGGTCATCGTCATCGCGGTTGCCATGGCGATCTACTTCGTGCTCGAGCGCAGAGCCTCGCGCTGGCGGAGGACCGTGCAATGACCAGGTCGGGATGGTTCTGGATCGCGGTCGGCGTCATCTACTTCTTCGTCCCGCTCGCCGCCACGGCCGAGTTCAGCCTCAAGGACGGAGACTCCTACAGCTTCGCCGCCTACCGCGAGATCTTCGACGACCCCGCGTTCCGAGACACATTCTTCCTGTCGCTGAAGCTCGCGGTCGCGACGATCGTCGTGGCGCTGCTCCTCTTCATCCCGACGGTCTACTGGGTGCACCTGCGGCTGCCGCAGTTCCGCCCGCTCGTGCAGTTCCTCTGCGCGCTCCCGTTCGTCGTCCCGCCGATCGTCCTCATCGTCGGGCTGCTCTACGTCTACAACTACCAGTGGGTACCGGCGAAATACCTCGGCTCGCCGTACTACCTCGTTCCGGGCTACGTCGTCCTCGGCTTCCCGTTCATGTTCTTCGCCCTCGACAACGCGTTTCGCGCCATCGACGTGCACACGCTCACCGAGGCCTCGCAAAGCCTCGGCGCGGGGTGGATACGGACCCTCTGGCGCGTGATCCTGCCCAACGTGCTCACCGGCGCGCTCGCGGGCGCGTTTCTCACGTTCGCGCTCGTCATGGGCGAGTTCACGATGGCGAGCCTCGCGCTCTTCAACACCTTCCCGACGTACATCAACTACATCGGCCAGACCAAGGCCAACCCGGCGGCGGCGCTCACGATCATCTCGTTCGGAATCACCTGGCTGGCGCTCCTCGGGATCCTGCTCGTCGGGCGCCGGCCCGGGCGGGCAGCCGTCCAGGTGGGGGGAGCCCGCTGATGCCCTATCTCGAGCTCGAGAAGCTCCACAAGGAGTTCGGCGACTTCACCGCGATCCACGAGATCGACGTCGCCCTCGAAGCCGGCGAGTTCCTGTCGCTGCTCGGACCCTCGGGGTGCGGGAAGACGACCGCCCTTCGCATCGTCGCCGGCTTCGAGCGCCCGACCTCGGGGCGCGTGGTCGTCGAAGGGAAGGACCTGACGAGCGTGCCGCCCAACCACCGCGACATGGGGATGGTCTTTCAGGCCTACTCGCTCTTCCCGAACATGAACGCCGAGGACAACGTCGAGTTCGGCCTCCGCGTCCGCAGCCGGTCGAGCGCCGAGCGGCGGAAGCGCGTGGAGGAGCTGCTCGAGCTCGTCGGCCTGACTGCGGCGGCGAAGCGCTATCCCCACCAGCTCTCAGGCGGGATGCAGCAGCGCGTCGCGCTGGCCCGTGCGCTCGCGATCGAGCCGCGCGTCCTCCTGCTCGACGAGCCGCTCTCGGCCCTCGACGCGAAGGTGCGCGTCCAGCTCCGCGAGGAGATCCGCCGCCTGCAGACGCAGCTCGGCATCACGACCCTCTACGTGACGCACGACCAGGAGGAGGCCCTCTCGGTCTCCGACCGCGTGGCCGTCCTCTCGCACGGGCGGATCGAGCAGATCGGCTCGCCGGCGGAGATCTACAACGCGCCGGGCACGCCGTTCGTCGCGGAGTTCATCGGGACGATGAACCGACTCGAAGCGACCGTCGCCGAGAGCGGCCAGATCGACGTGAACGGGACGGTGGTGCCCGTGACGGACGCGCGCGACCTCCCACGCGGCGAGCGCGTGCTCGTCCTCGTCAGGCCCGAGATCCTCGAGCTGCAGCGGGCGGACGGTGCGGCTTCCTCGGCCCTCGTCGGCGAGGTCGTCGCCCACATCTTCCTCGGCGCGATCACCCGTGTGAAGGTGGACGCGGGCGAGCACGAGCTCTCGGCCGACCTACCCGGCTCGAGAGCCGCCGGGTTGCCCGTCGGAACCCGCGTGGCGGCGAGCTTCCCGGCGGACGGAGGACGGGTGCTCGCGCTCAGCGAGCCGCAAGCGTCCGCCGGAGAAGCCCCGGCCGGTCCGTGAAGATCCCGGTGACGCCGAGCTCTGCGAGCTCGAGCATCCGCCCCGGCTCGTTGACGGTGAAGACCGTGGTCGCGAGCTCGCGCGCCTGAGCGTCCGCGATCCAGTCGGCGCGCGTCGGCTCCTCGAATCCGATTCCCCAAAACTGCTCGGCGAACGACGTGTCGTTCGTGTGCAGCACGCAGCGGATCTCCGGCCGGCGCCGCGCGACAGCCTCGAGCGCATCTGCGTGAAAGGAGACGACGAGCAGCCGTTCCGGCTCCACGCCGTGGCGCTCGAGCGCGTCGACGACGGTGTCCGTCGTTTCCTCCTCCTTCACCTCGACGCAGAGCCCGACCCGGCCGGTGAGCGCGGCGAGCACCCCGTCCAGGGTCGGGACGCCCTCGGGCGGGCCGGGATCGTGGCAGACGACGAGCTCGTCGCCGCGCGCGCGCACGTCGAACTCGATGTAGTCGGCCCGCTCGGCGATTGCCAGCTCGAAGGCTTCCAGCGTGTTCTCGGGCGCGTCCCAGCAGGCGCCCCGGTGGGCGAGGACGAGCGGGGTCACGCCTCTTCGAAGAGCCGTTGCACGAGCGGCACGTCGATCCGTTCGACGATCTCGTCCGCCCGAGAGAGGCGCGCGGGAGCGAGCGTGCCGAGCACGGCGAAGCAGCGCATGTCGGCGGACTTTGCGGAAGCCACGCCCGCCTCCGTGTCCTCGAAGACGAGGAAATCGCGGGTGTCGATGTTCGCGCCGACGAGCTCGCGCGCCCGCAGATAGCCGTCCGGAGCGGGCTTACCGTTTTCGACGTCCTCGGCGCAGACGATTGCCTGGAAGCAGCCCGCGAGGCCGGCCGCGTTGACGACGGGCTCGATCTCGGTCCGCGCCGCACCGGAGACGATCGCGAGCGGGACGCGTTCCGCGGCGTGGCGGACGGCTTCGCGGAGCTCCGCCGGGACGCTCGAGCCGTCGGCGACCGCGGCGCGGTAGCGGCGGATCCGCTCCTCGATCACCTCGTCGACGTCCGGGTGGTCACGGCCGAGCCAGGTGCGGACGATCTCGGGGTCGGACAGGCCGGCCAGCACGTCGAAGTACTCCTGGGCCGAGAGCGGCTTTCCGTGCTCGGCAAAGAGCTCCATGAAGATCTCGCAGAGGATCGGCTCGTCGTGCGAGAGCGTCCCGTTGAAGTCGAACACGATCGCACGCGGCCGTCCCATGGGCAGGGGACACTATCGCCGTGCCGCTGGACGCTCTCGCGCTCGCTCTCGCCGCCGCGTTCCTGCACGCCTTCTGGAATCTCCTCATCGCGCGGGCGAACGACCCGGAGGCGGCCACGGCGGTCGCGCTCCTCGTCGCGCTCGTCGCCTACGCGCCCGTGGCCGCGCTGACCTGGAGGATCGAGCCCGCCGCCATCCCCTACATCGTCGTCACCTCGTTCCTCCAGCTCGGCTACGTGATCCTGCTGGCGGCCGCCTACGCCCGCGCAGAGCTCTCCGTCGTCTACCCGATCGCCCGTGGGACGGCGCCGGTGCTCGTCCTCGTCGTCGGGGTCGTCGCGCTCGGGCTCGGTAGCTCGGGGCAGCAGGCGGTCGGCGTCTGCCTCGTCGGGATCGGCGTGTTGCTGGTGCGCGGGCTGCGGAGGACGGCGGAGCCTGCGGGCATCCTCTTCGGGCTGGCGATCGCGTGCTTCATCGCCGCCTACACGCTCGTGGACAAATACGGGATCCGCTACGCCGCGCCGTTCGTCTACCTCGAGCTCTCGATGCTTCTCTCCGGGCTCGGTTACTCGGGCGGCGTTCTGCGCTTCCGCGGTCGTTCGGCTTTGCGCGCCGAGTGGGGCTGGGCAACGGTCGCCGCGGGACTCGCGACCTTTGGAGCCTACGGCTTCGTGCTCGCCGCTCTCCAGCGCGCCTCCGCCGCCTCCGTCGCGGCGGTCAGGGAGACCAGCATCGTCATCGCGGCCGCCTTTGCCGCGCTCGTCCTCAAGGAGCCCGTCGGGCCGGAGCGCCTCGCCGGAGCGGTCCTTGTCGCGACCGGAGTAGCGATCCTCAGTCTTTAGGCCACGGCGTACAACCGCCTCGCAGGGCATAGGACGACGCTTCAGGCTTGTTGGGAAACCGCCCGCGGGCTAACCTGGCCATGCCGTAGTAACGGGAGCGGAGGTCTTACAGTGGCGGTAGAGGAGCGAGTAGAACCGCCGGCGACGGCGGGCGGCGAGGCCGTCCCACCGGACGTCCGGCTCGAGGAAGTCACGAAGCGCTTCGACGACGTCGTCGCTGTCGACGCGCTCACGCTCGAAGTCCCGCGCGGGAGCTTCTTCGCGCTCCTCGGCCCGTCCGGCTGCGGGAAGACGACGACGCTCCGCATGATCGGCGGCTTCGAAGAGCCGAGCGAAGGCACGATCTACCTCGGCGACCGCGACGTCACCGACCTGCAGCCCTACAAGCGGGACGTGAACACCGTCTTCCAGAGCTATGCGCTCTTCCCGCACCTGAACGTCTTCGAGAACGTCGCCTTCGGCCTGCGCCGGCGCGGCGTCGGCAAGGCCGACGTTCGCGAGCGCGTGATGGAGATGATCGACCTCGTGCAGCTCTCGGGCATGGAGCGGCGCAAGCCGCGCCAGTGCTCCGGCGGCCAGCAGCAGCGCGTGGCGCTCGCGCGGGCCCTCGTGAACAAGCCGCAGGTCCTCCTCCTCGACGAGCCTCTCGGCGCTCTCGACCTCAAGCTTCGCAAGGAGATGCAGCTCTTCATCAAGGGCCTCCAGCAGGAGGTCGGCATCACCTTCATCCACGTGACGCACGACCAGGAGGAAGCGATGACGATGGCCGACTCGATCGCCGTCATGAGCGACGGCCACATCGAGCAGCTCGGCTCCCCGGATGACCTCTACGAGCGGCCGGCGACGCCGTTCGTCGCGCGCTTCCTCGGCGTCTCCAACCTGCTCGAAGGCGTCTCGAACGGCGACGGGACGGTTCGCCTCGACGACGGGACCGTCGTCCGCGCGCCCGGAGCGGCGGCGAGGCAGGGCCCGGTCGCGGTCGGCATCAGGCCGGAGAAGATCCGGCTCGGGCGCATGGAGGAGAACGCACTCAGCGGGGAGGTCGCCGAGCGCGCGTACATCGGTGTCTCCACGCAGTACATCGTGAGCACGCCGCACGGCTCCATCACGGTCTACGTTCAGAACAGCGACGCCGGCGCTGCGGCAGTCCACCCCGGCGACCAGGTGACCCTTTCGTGGAGCCCAGAATCCACGTTCGTGGTCGAGTCTGAAAAGGAGAGAAGCGAATGACCGACCCCCGGTTGAATGACCCGATCACCCGACGTCTGTTCCTGAAGCGCGCTGCCGTCGGCGCGGGCGCACTCAGCCTTCCGTCCCTCATCGCGGCCTGCGGCGGGGGCGGCGGCATCTCCGGGCAGACGAGCTCGGGTGGGGCCTCGACCGAGGTCAAGCAACAGCTCGCGGACACGCTGGTCTTCGCGAACTGGCCCCTCTACATCGACTCGGAGAAGGGGAACAAGCGCCCGTCCCTCGACCAGTTCACCGCGGAGACCGGGGTGAACGTCCGCTACATCGAAGAGGTCAACGACAACGAGGAGTGGTTCGGCAAGTTTCAGGCCCAGCTGTCGCAGGGGCAGGACATCGGCCGCGACCTCACCGTCCTCACCGACTGGATGGCCGCGCGGATGGTGCGACTCGGGTACGTCCAGAAGAAGGACAAGAGCGCGATCCCCAACGAGTCCAACCTCGTCTCGACGCTCCAGCATCCGACGTGGGATCCGGACCGCACGTACAGCCTTCCCTGGCAGTCGGGCATGACGGGGATCGCCTACAACAAGAAGGAGACCAGCCCGGTCACGTCGATCGAGCAGCTCCTCACGGACCCGGCGCTCAAGGGCAAGGTCACCTGCCTCACCGAGATGCCCGACTGCATGGGCCTCGTCATGCAGTCGAACGGCGACGACCCGACGAAGGTCGACCCGGCCGCATTCGACAAGGCGATCGGGACACTGCAGGACGCGGTCGACTCCGGGCAGATCCGCCGCTTCACGGGGAACGACTACGGCGACGACCTGTCGTCCGGGAACGTCGCGGCTGCGATGGCCTGGTCGGGCGACGTCGTGCAGCTCCAGCTCGACAACCCGGACCTCGAGTTCGTTCTCCCCGATGCGGGCGGGATGATCTGGACGGACAACATGCTCATCCCGACCGGCGGAGACGTGTTCACGGCGTCGACGTACATGAATTTCGTCTACGACCCGAAGATCGCGGCGGAGATCGAGGACTGGGTCAACTACATCTGCCCGGTCGAGGGCGCAAAGGACGAGCTTCTGAAGATCGACCCCGGCGTCGCGAAGAACCCGCTCATCTTCCCGACGGAGGACATGCTCGCGAACGTGAAGTCCTTCGACGCGGAAGCTGCGGACAACCCGGATTTCAAGGAGAAGTTCCAGACCGTCATCGGCGCGTAGGGGGTAGGCACCTGCTTCACCGTCATCGCTGGGCCACGCCGTACCTGCTGCTCCTGCCGGGGCTGCTCTGGCTGGCCGTGTTTTTCCTCGTGCCGATGTACTACCTCGGCTACACGTCGCTCGAGTCGGGTGACCTGTTCTCGGGCTACGTGTTCTCGTGGGCCTGGGACAACTACTCCGACGCCTGGACGCTCTACCGCGACCACTTCATCCGCTCGTTCGAATACGCGGCGATCGCGACCCTCATCGCGTTCCTCATCAGCTATCCGCTCGCGTACTGGATCGCCTTCCGCGGCGGGCGGTGGAAGAACCTGCTGCTGCTGCTGATCATCGCGCCGTTCTTCGTCACGTACCTGATCAGGACGCTCGCCTGGAAGACGATCCTCGCCGACGACGGCATCGTCGTCTCGATCTTCCAGCACCTGCACCTCGTTTCCTCGGACGGCCGGCTCCTCGCGACGACGACCGCCGTGATCGCGGGAATCACCTACAACTTCCTGCCTTTCATGGCCCTGCCGATCTACGTCAGCCTCGAGCAGATCGACCAGCGGCTGATCGAGGCGGCGGAGGATCTCTACGCCAACCGGGCCAAGGCGTTCTTCAGGGTCACGTTCCCGCTCTCGCTCCCCGGTGTCTTCGCCGGAACGCTGCTCACGTTCATCCCCGCCGCGGGCGACTTCATCAACGCGCAACTCCTCGGGACGCCGCGGCAGCTGATGATCGGGAACGTGATTCAGTCGAAGTTCAAAGTGTCCGCGGACTACCCGCAGGCGGCGGCGCTCAGCTTCGTCCTCATGGCGATCATCCTGCTCTTGATCATCGTCTACGCGCGTAGCGTCGGCAGCGAGCGCGTGACGACTGGGGTCGCATGACGAGCGCGGTCGAGACCGTCTCCGTGCGGCGCCACCGGCCGAGCGCCCTCACCCGGGCCTGGGCGTTCGTACGCCGTCACACGCTCACGGCCTTCGCGATCGCCGCATTCGTCTACCTGCTGCTGCCGATCGCGGTCGTGATCGCCTTCTCGTTCAACGACCCGGTCGGCCGCTTCAACTTCACCTGGCAGGGCTTCACGATGGACAACTGGCTCCATCCGTTCGACTACCCCCAGCTCGGCCCGGCCGTCCGGCTCTCGCTTGTCATCGCCTTCTTCTCGGCCGTCATCGCGACCGCGATCGGCACCCTCATGGCGCTCGCCCTCGTCCGCTACCGGTTCCGTGGGCACGGGTCGACGAACCTGCTCATTTTCCTGCCGATGGCGACCCCGGAGATCGTCATGGGCTCGTCGCTCCTCACGCTGTTTTTGAACTACAGCGTGCCGCTCGGGTTCGCGACGATCCTGATCGCGCACATCATGTTCAACATCAGCTTCGTGGTCGTGACCGTGCGCGCTCGCCTCGCGGGCTACGACCGACATCTCGAGGAGGCCGCCGCCGACCTCTTTGCCAACCCCTGGACGGCCTTCTACAAGGTGACGCTGCCGCTCATCTGGCCCGGGATCCTGGCCGGCTTCCTGCTGGCCTTCGCGCTCTCCGTGGACGATTTCGTCATCACGTACCTCGTCTCGGGCGCCGACCAGACGTTCCCGCTCTTCGTGTGGGGCGCCGCCCGCGTCGCCGTGCCCCCGCAGATCAACGTCATCGGCTCCGCCATATTCTTCATCGCGATCGCGTTCATGCTCGCCAACATCCTGTGGCAGTGGCGCCGTCAACCGAAAGGAGCAGTGTGAGTACCCCCGTCGCTTCGCTTTCCCCCGCCGAGCTGCAGAAGGCTGCCCGCGACCACCTCTGGCTGCACTTCACGCGCATGGCCAGCTACACCGGCGAGGATATCCCCATCATCGTGCGCGGGGACGGCTGCTACCTCGAGGACATCAACGGCAAGCGCTACCTCGATGCGCTCGCGGGGCTCTTCGCAGTCAACATCGGGTACGGCTTCGGCGACGAGATCGGCGAGGCCGCCGCGGCGCAGTTGCGCGAGCTCCCCTTCTACACGAACTGGAGCTATGCGCATCCGCGCGCGATCGAGCTCGCCGCCGAGGTCGCCTCGCTCGCGCCGGGCGACCTGAACCGCGTCTTCTTCGTCTCGGGAGGCTCGGAGGCCGTCGAGTCGGCCTGGAAGCTCGCGCGCCAGTACTACGAGGCGCGCGCCGACCACAAACGGGCGAAAATCGCCGAGCGAATGCACGCGGGCGAGCGCATCGAGATGCTCGCCCCGAGCGAGCGCCGCTGGAAGGCCGTCGCGCGCCGGATCGCCTACCACGGGACGACCATGGGCGCGCTCTCGATCAACGGCATCTCCTCCCTCCGGGTGCCCTTCGAGCCGCTCGTCCCCGACGTGATCCACGTGCGCAACACGAACCGCTACCACCGGCCCTCGGAGGAGACCGAGGCCGAGTTCACCGCCTTCCTCCTCGAGGATCTCGAGGAGGCGATCCTTCAGGCCGGCCCCGAGACAATCGCCATGGTCATCTTCGAGCCGGTGCAGAACGCGGGCGGCTCCTATACGCCGCCCGACGGCTACTGGAAGGGCGTGCGGGAGATCTGCGACCGCTACGACATCTTGCTCTGCGCCGACGAGGTCATCACAGGCTTTGGTCGCCTGGGCGCCTGGTTCGGCTCCGAGCGCTACGACATCAGGCCGGACATCATCACGTCGGCGAAGGGCCTTTCCTCTGCACATGCATCGATCGGCGCCGTCATCGCGACGGAGAAGGTCTTCGAGCCGTTCTTCGAAGGACACAAGATGTACAGCCACGGCATCACGTTCGGGGGCCATCCGGTGATGGCGGCGATCGCGCTCAAGAACATCGAGATCATGCGCCGCGAGCGGATCGTCGAGCACGTGGCCGAGAAGCAGGACTACTTCCACGAGCAGCTGTCGCAGCTCCTCGACCTGCCGATCGTGGGCGACCTCCGCGGGACTGGGTTCTTCTACGCGCTCGAGCTCGTGAAGGACAAGGAGACGCGCGAGACCTTCTCGGACGACGAGTGCGAGACACTCCTGCGCGGGTTCCTTTCGCCGCGGCTCTTCGAGGCGGGCCTCATCTGCCGCGCCGACGACCGCGGCGACCCCGTCGTGCAGATCTCGCCGCCGCTCGTCGCGGACACGGCGGAGATCGACGAGATCGTCTCGATCCTCGGCGAGGTCCTCACCGAGGCCGGTCAGCGCATGAACGGCTAGCCGCCTGGCGGCTGCAGCGAGCTAGCTCGGGCCGGAGTAGGAGAAGGGGGCGTACTCCGCCTGCTTGCCTGAGTGGTCGTAGGCCACGTCGCCGCCGTTGACCCTGAACAGGGTCGAGGCGCCGCACCAGCCCTCGTTGAAGATGAGCCCGGCGGGGAGCCCGACGCTCGCCCGGACATCCGCGCCCGAGACGGGGTTCTTGATCGGCTCCATCTGCAGCTCGGCCACGTCACCTACGCGGTAGCTCGAGTGCTCGCCGTCGACGTTGATCTCCATCGCCGCGGGGCCGACCTCGAGCAGCTCGTACGTGTTGATGAAGATTCCCCATGGCCCGCCTTCGCCGCCGCGTATGAGGTTCTCGAGCGCCTCGCGCTGGCTGTTGTCGGCGCGCTCGTCGTAGTAGGCGACCGCCTTTCCGCCCCCGTCGTGGATCGCTTTCGGCCAGTCGGCGAACATCGCGATCGTCAGGCCGTCGAGCTCGACGTCGCCGTAGCGGCCCTTCTCGATGTTCCAGACCCAGCCGCCCTCGCAGTCGCCGGTCGTCGGCGGTGCATTGAAGTTGCAGGGACAGCCGTAGTCACAGTTACAGCCGATGAGCACGGTTCCGCTGACTTTCCACTCCGCCATTCAGGCCTCCTCTCAGAGTGCGAACACGATTCCAGCAGCGATCAATCCTACTCCTCCCGCAAGTGCGACCAGCCGCCCGAAGGGCAGCAGCTTCTCGGCCCCGACGACCAGCGCGATCGCGGCCACTCAGACGAGCCCCATGCCGCCCGCGACCACGAGCACGGTCATGAGCCCGATGCAGCAGCCGATGCAGAAGATGCCGTGGCACTCGGGCCCGCTCGATTCTCACGTTGTGTCCAGGAAGCCCAGCCGGCCACTCAGCGCTCCCGATCCTCAGTCCCGCTCACGGTCCCACTCCCAGAGGGCATTCGCGATCTTCCAGCCGCTCTCCGTGCGGACGAGGTGCACGTACTCGCGGTAGACGTTCGAGTGGACGACAGCCGCTGCGATCGGTGGATGGATGTCGACCACCTCGATCTCGATCCGTCGCTCGCCTGGGTCCTGCGCCTTGCCGATTCCCTCGGAGGTCGCCTCGATCATCTCCGGAGCCGGCGACTCGCTCAGCTTTCCGTCGCGGAGCGCTCGCTTGGCCAGCTGCGGGTGGAGCGCGCGGTCCATCCGCTCCGCGTCTCCGTCGAACCAGCCCTCGAAGTAATCGCGGACGGTCGCCTCGATCGCCTGTTCGTCCGTCGTCGTCACCCCCGCTAGCTCTCCTTCGCCCTGCGGCGCTCCTTGTCGTAGACCGGGTGCGTGACCACCTCCCCGCCGACCTGGTCCTCTCCGATCTGGACGTCGATCGACTGGCCGACGATGCGCAGGTCCTTGCGGATCTTCGCCAAGCCCAGCGTCTTCCCGTCGAGGTGCGGCGACTCGACCGCCTGGGTGACGAGCCCGACCTCCTCGCCGTCGACGAAGATGGGCGCGCCCGAGGCCTCGTCGCCGCCTCGCTCGAGGACGACGCTCGTGAGCCGGAGCTGCGTCGCCTCCCTGTCGCGCTCGAGCGCCTCGCGGCCTTGGAAGTCGCCCTTGTCGAACTCGACCGACCAGCCGAGGCCGCACTCGAAGGGGGAGACGGTGGGGTCGTACTCGATCCCGCCGATGATGAACCCGCCCTCGATGCGGAAGAGGTCGAGCGCGATCATGCCGATCACCTTCATGCCCTGCGGTTCCGTGTGCTCGACGAGCGCGTCCCAGAGCTCGAGCGAGCGCTCCGCGTCCACCCAGAGCTCGTAGCCCAGCTCGGCGGTGTAGCCAAGGCGGGTCATGAAGACCGGGATGCCGGCGATCTCGACGTCCTCCCGGAAGGTGTAGTACGGGAAAGCGCCGTTGGAGAGGTCTTGGTTGGCAATCCCTTGCAGCATCTCCCGGCTCTTCGGGCCCTGGAGGCAGAGGTGCGGCATCGCGTCGGTGAACTCGCGGACGGTGATCGAGCCCGGAGCCTGCTCGCGGAAGATCTCGTAGTCGCGGTCGTTCGCGCCGCAGAAGCGGATCTTCGACGGCGAGCGCAGCATCGACGTGCAGTCGTCGACCATCTTCCCGTCGTCGTTCGTAAGGGCGCCGTAGGCGATCCGGCCGGGCGTGAGCGCGGAGACGTCGCGCGTGACGATGGAGTTGACGAAGTCCTGCGCGCCCTCGCCCTCGATGTCGACCTTGCGGAGCATCGTGAAGTCCATGAGGCCGGCGGTCTCGCGCACGGCGCGGTACTCGTCGGCGGTGTCCGTGACGACCGTCGGCGCCCAGTAGCCGAACAGGTCCATCCACTCGTCCGTCAAGGCTCTCAGGCGGGGGTAGAACGCGGTCTCCTTGCTCACAGAGGCTCCTTTTTGTGGGAGGACGGGTGTAGCCTAGGGAACCGATGGCCGTCGAGTCCACGCGATCCGTCGTCGAATCGCTCGGGAGTCCGCGTGCGGAGGCACGCGTCGGGCCGGCCGACGCGAAGGCCTACGAACTCGCGGCGGGCGAGCACGTCCAGATCGAGGACATCCAGGGCTGCCAGGTCTCGGATTTTCTCGCCTTTCACCGCAGCCGTCCCGGGATCGGCATCTCGACCACGGTCACTCGGGCCCTCGTCGATGGGCTCTTCCCGCTCCCTGGCCAGTGCTTCTACGACGGCGAGGGGAACGCGCTCCTCGAGCTCGTCGAGGACACCGTTGGGCGGCACGACACGTTCGGCATCGCCTGCAATCGCGAGACGTACGAGGCGCTCGGCGTCCCCGACCACGTGAACTGCACGGACAACTTCAATCGCGAGCTCGCGGCTTTCGGCTACGCTCCGCGCCGCTTCTGGGAGCCGGTCAACTTCTTCTACAACACGAAGATCGGTCCCGACGGGCGTATCGTGGAGATCGAGCCCGCGCTCTCGAAGGCCGGCGACTATGTCCTCATGCGGGCGCTCACGGATCTCGTCGTCGCCTCGTCCGCATGCCCGGACGACATCACGGCGACGAACGGCGGTAACCCCACCGACATCATGGTCCGGGTCTTCGGGGTCTAGCGGGTTCTGGGACGACGCTCGCAAAGGAGGCAAGCGAGCAGGCCGAGCCAGTACGAGTGGTACGACGAGGGACTGCGAGCGCAGTCATCTGCCGCGAGCGTCGTCAGGCGGGCGGAGCCGGGCTTTGCCCGGCGGCCCCACCGGCCGGGCCAGCTATGCGGGCTCCCAGGCGAACTCGATGACGTAGCCGTCGGGGTCGCGGCACTTGACGCTCACGTAGTCGGGCTCGTCCCAGAACTCGGCGATCTCGATCCCGTCGCCGGCGAGCCGGCTGCGAAAGGCGCGCACCTCCTCGGGACCGGCCGCCGCGCGAAAGCCGAAATGGAGGAAGGCGGGCAGGCTGATCGGCTCGCTCGTCTCCCCCAGCGCGAGGGTCATGTCCCCCGGGCCGTCGATGAGGAGCACGCCGTCCTCGGCGACCCATGCCGTCTCCGGATCGAACTCGAAGTACGTCTCGTAGAAGCGCCGCGAGCGCGCCTGGTCTGCGACGGCGAGCGCGATGTGCGCCATCAAGCCAGTGCGAGCGACTCGTACACGAGCTCGGAGAGCTCGCGCAGCTCGATCTCGCCCTGGTGCCCTGAGGTCTTGATCGCGTCCTCGTACATGGTCACGTCCTTCGGGCAGGCGACGACGAAGTAGTCGATGTCGCCGAGGCCGACGGCCTCGTCGATGCGCAGCTCGCTCGGGCGCGGAGAGTCCTCGCCCTTCAGCTCCTTCATCCAGATCCGCCCGCCGCCAGCGCCGCAGCAGAGCGAGTTGTCCCGATTCCTCGGCATCTCGACGAGCTCCGCGCCTAGGGCTTCGAGCACCTGCCGCGGCGGGTCGTACACGCCGTTGTAGCGGCCGAGCGTGCAGGGGTCGTGGTAGGTCACCCGGTAGCCGAGGCCCTTTTTCACTCGCAGGCGACCGCTCTCGATCAGCTCGAGGAGGAGCTGGGAGTGGTGCACGACGTCCCACTCGCCGCCGAACTGCGGGTACTCGTTCTTGAGCGTGTTGAAGCTGTGCGGGTCGGAGGTGAGGATGCGATCGAAGCTGCAGCCTGAGATCGTCGCGACGTTCTCCTCGGCGAGATCCGCGTAGAGGCCTTCCTCGCCCACCCGGCGCACGTCGTTGCCGGCTGTGCGCTCGCCGTCGTAGAGGATCCCGAAGTCGACACCGGCCCGGCGCAGGATCTGCGCGAGGGACCGGCTCACCTTCTGGTTGCGGGGGTCGAAGGAGGCGTAGTCGCCGACGAACCAGAGCACCTCCGCGGGGCCCTTGCGGATGTCCTTGACGTCGAAGTCCAGATCCCTCGTCCAGCGGCCGCGCTTGCGACTCGTCTCGCCGAAGGAGTTGCCGGAGGTGTAGATGGTCTCGAGGGTCTGCTGGAGCTGCCCGTCCATCTCGCCTTTCTCGACGAGGGCGCGTCGCATCTGGTTGATGATCGGGACGTGCTCGATGCCGACCGGGCAGATCTCGACGCAGGCCATGCACTGCATGCAGGACCAGAGCGTCTCCGGCTTGATCGTGCCGATCAGCTGCGCGTGCTCGGGAAACGTCGGCTCGATGCCGAGCGCGGCGCGGTTCCCCATCGAGCCCTCGGCCACCTCCCGGAGGTCGAGGACGAGATCGCGCGGCGACAACGGGTACCCCGTCGCCGTCGCCGGGCAGGCGGCGTGGCACTTCCCGCACTTCGTGCAGGCGTCGAGGTCGAGGAGGTGCTTGGGCAGGAGCGAGTCGATGAAGGCGTAGCCCACGTCGGCGGCCTTCGCGCCGGCAGGGAGCGGAGCGAGGCGGTTCCCGGCCCGGTCGTCCTTGGCCGCGACTCCGGCGGGGCCGGCCAGCATGTGCACGGCCTTGGTGAAGGGGATCGAGGAGACCCAGAAGAGCGCGAACACGCCGTGCACCCACCAGTTCACCGCGCGCGCATCGGCCGCGGCGCCGTCCTCGAAGCCCAGCCCGCGGAAGCCCTGGCCGATGGCGTAGCCGACGGGCGACCAGACCTCGAAGCTCGGGTTGTCGGCTGCGATACGAAACGACTCGAGCAGAAAGCCGGTGAGGGCCAGGAAGAAGAGGCTGCCGAGGAAGACCCAGTCGCCGAGCTCGTAGCGGCGCGGCTGATCCCTCAGCGGTTCGGCCGGCTCGGCGGGCCTCCAGTAGCGCAGACGAAACGGCCTCAGGATGCCGCGCTTGACGGCGAAGAACGTCAGCCCGACGACGAGGGCTGCTCCGAAGACGTCCAGGAAGAGCGAATACAGCTTGTAGAACCACCCGTGCCAGAACTCGAAGCTCAGCACCGGGTTCGCGAAGTCGTCCTGGAACGCGAGGATCACCGTCCCCGCGAAGAGCACCATGAAGCCGTAGAAGACGAGCAGGTGGCCGAGACCGGCCATCGAGTCGCGCCGCCGGATCCAGGCGTGCGTGAACACGACCCTGACGACTCGTTCGGCGCGCTCGCGCGCGTTGCCGAGCTTCTCGTGGCCGCGACCGCGACGGTACTTGAGGAAGAGGCGAAGGACGCCGTAGACGAAGATCGCCACCGAGGCGACGATCAGCCCGTACCACAGCGCGATCTGCCAGGTCTCGAGCCCCGCGAAGGTGTCGCGCGTGGCTGTCTCCGCGAGCAAGCCGGGGGTCAGGCCTCGCATTCCAGCATCCCGGCGCGCAGCGGTAGCACGAGTTCGTGCCTAATAGAGCTTCTCGAGCTCTTCCGCGACTTCGAAGAGATCCGCGACCGCGCCGTAATGGGCAACGTTGAAGATCGCCGCCTCGGGGTCGGTGTTGATCGCGATGATGGTACCGCTCGTCTTCATGCCGGCAAGATGCTGCACCGCGCCCGAGATGCCGAGCGCGAGGTAGACCTTCGGCTTCACGGTCTTCCCCGACTGGCCCACCTGTCGCGAGCTCGGCATCCAGCCCTGGTCGACCAGCGGTCGGGACACCGAGAGCGTCGCGCCCATCTTGTCCGCGAGCTCCTCGAACTGCCCGACGTTCTCCTTCTCGCCGACGCCGCGCCCCACCGAGAGCAGGAAGTCGGCCCCGGTGATGTCAACGTCTTCGCTCGCGGCGACCTCCTGGAAATCGACGTGCCGGGCCCGCGAGGCGGAAATGGTCACGTCGACCTCTGCGCTCACGGCGGCGCCGTCGCCCTCGGCCGGCGGCCACGCGGTGGGGCGGATCATGAGGAGGACGCGCTCGGTGTTCGGGAAGTCGAGCTCGGCGTTGACCTTGGAGCCGTAGAACGAGCGCTCGGCGACGAGGTCGTCGCCGTCGCGCCGGAGCGCGAAGACGTCGGACGCGAAGCCAAGACCTAGCTTGGCGGCGAGCGCGGGGGCGAAGCCCATCGAGTCGATCGAGAAACCGACGAGCACGACGTGGGGGCTGCGGTCGGAGATGACCTGCTCGAGCGCTTCGCGGTAGACGTCGTTCTCGAACCCCTCCGCGTCGACCTTGACGTAGAGGATCTCGTTGACCCCTTCGACGTCGACCTGGTCGGCGATCGCGGCCGGGTCCTTGGCGATCACGGCGACAGCGGTCTCGTCTCCGAGCTCCTTCGCCGCGGAGACCATCTCGAGCGTGATCGGTCGCACCTTGCCGCGACGGTGCTCGGCGACGATGAGAACACTCATTCGTCCACCTCTCGCAGGCTCTTGTCACAGTGCGGCGCCGACGCGCGCGCTTTGGCGAAATACGCTGAAGGCGGGTGGTGGCGTGGGGTGGCCCCGGTCACGCCATCTTCTCCTCGACGAGCTCCTTTATGCGCTGCGCCACTTCCGCCGCGCCGCCGTCCAGCATCTCCGCGCCCTCGCCCTTCGGCGGGACGAACATCCTCCGCACGCGCTGCGCCTGCGGGCCCAGGTCGCCGGGCTGGCGGACGTCGATCTCCTTGTCCTCCGCCTGCTTGATCGCGCGGAGCGTCGCGTACCGCGGCTCGTTGATCCCCGTCTGGATCGTGATGACGGCCGGCGTGTCGACCTCGACGACGTCGACGAGGCCGCCTTCGAGCTCGCGGTTGACCGTGGCCTTCCCGTCGCCGAGCTCGATCTTCGTCACGACTGCGACCAGCGGCATGTCGAGCAACCCTGCGAGCGCGCCGCCCGTCGCGGCCTGCACGGAGTCGCTCGACTGCACCCCGGCAAAGACGAGATCCGGGCTCTCGCTCCGGACGACCTCGGCGAGCGCACGCGCCACCTGAATCGGGTCGAGAGTGCGCACGGACTCGACCCGGATGCCTCGGTCGGCGCCCATGGCGAGGCAGCGCCGCATGGAGTCCTCGGCGTCCTCATCCCCGACAGAGATCACGACCACCTCGCCGGAGCCGGCCGCCTCGACGAGGCGAAGCGCCTCCTCGGTCGCGTACGAGTCCCACTCGTTCAGCGCGTAGTCGAGGTAATCGGGATCGACGTCCCGATCGTCTTCTGTGAACTCGACTTCGTCGCCGAGAATGGCGACCTGCTTTACCGCTACGAGGACTTTCACGCTAGGCCGGTACCGCCTCGCGCTCGATGACGTGGCGCTCGCGCTTGAACGGCAGCGGCACCTCGGGGTTGTCGGAGTCGATCTCGCGGGCGAGCCTGTGCCCGTCGAAAATGCAGTCCGCCACGAGGCGAGGGGCGACGCAGTCGCCGATCCGGTAGAAGCCGGAGATGCCCTCGGACTGCAGCGCGTCGATGCCGACGCTGTCCTTGAGCTCGCGGTAAAGCGCTTCGTTCGAGCGACGCTGCGTGACGAGGACGACGGAGTCGACTGCCCACTCGGTGAGGTGCTCCTCGTCGTAGACGTGCGCCGAGGTGACGCCGCCCTCCGAGATCTGCGTGGGGATCTGGTACGTGACGATCTCCACCTTCAGCTTGTGCAGCTTCCGGTGCATGTTCGGAGCCTCGAGCGTGAAGTGCATGTACGGCGCGATGTGCCCGAGGTGCGTCATGAGCGTGACCTGCTTACCCTCCTCGGCGAGCTTCTCGGCGAGTGAGACGCCCGTGAAGTAGCCGTCGTTGTCGACGATCAGCACCTTGTCCCCGACGGCCTTGCCCTCGGCCATGATCTGCTCCGGCGTCGCACACCACGACTGCGAGGCGTCGGCCCCCGGGATCGTGTCGTGCGTGCAGCCGTTGAGGCCGTCCGTCGCCCAGTACCCGCCGGTCGCGACGATGACGATCTCGGCGCCGTAGGTCTTGACGCCCTCGGCGTCGAGCCGCGTGTTCGGGATGAACTCGACGTTCTTCAGCTTGTCGATCTGGATCTTGCGGTAGTTGACCACGCGGGCCCATTCGCCGAGCCCGGGGAATTGCGGGATCCAGCGCATGATCCCGCCCATGTCGTCCTGCCCCTCGACGAGGTGGACGCGGCGCATGCCGCGCTCGCCGAGGACGCGGGCGCATTCCATCCCGGCCGGGCCGGCGCCGACGATGAGGACGTCGTTGTCGGCGTTGGCCGCCTGCTCGAAGCGCTCCGGGTGCCAGCCGCGACGGTACTCCTCGCCGGCGGTCGCGTTCTGCGTGCAGATGAGGGGCGGGCCGCCGATCTCCCAGCGCGAGATGCAGATGTTGCAGCCGATGCACTCGCGGATGTCGTCGAGCCTGCCCTCGTCGATCTTGCGCGGAAGCCAGGGGTCGGAGATCGACGGGCGGCAGGTGGCGATGATGTCGAGCGCACCGTCGTTGATCGCCTCGACCATGAGGTCGGGGCTCGTGAAGCGGCCGACACCGAGGACCGGCTTCTTCGAGACGCCCTTCACGGCCTTCTGCCAGGGGAGCAGGCGGCCGGAGGGGTAGAAGCGCGACGGCGTCGCGTCCTCGCCCCATTCGGAGATGCCGGAGACGTTGATGTCCCAGACGTCGACGATGTCGTCGACCAGCTCGACGAAGGGGAGGCAGTCGCGCTCGAGCTGGGTGCCGGCCTCGCCCATGAACATGTCGGTGGACATGCGCACCGCGATCGCGCAATCGTCGCCGACGGCGTCCTTGACCTGCTCGATCGTCTCGCGCCAGAAGCGGGCGCGGTTCTCGAACGATCCGCCGTACTCGTCGGTGCGGCGGTTGTAGTAGGGCGTCAGGAACTGCTGCGGAAGGTAGGAGTGCGACCCGTAGACGTAGACGATGTCGAAGCCGGCCTCGCGGGCGCGCTTGGCGGCCTCGACGTAGAAGCCCTGTACCTCGCGAATGTCGTCCTTGTCCATCTCCTTCGGATACGTGAGGTGCTCGAAGTCGCTCGGGATCTGCGAGGGCGCGCGTGGGACGCAGCGCGTCTCCATACAGGGCGCGTGTGGGCCGCCGTACCAGAGCTCGGCCGCGGCGAGCGCGCCGTGCTCGTGGAGCATGTCGCACATGAGCCCGAGATTCTTGATGTCGTCGTCGTCCCAGAGGCGCGCGGAAACGCGGTGTGTGTCGTCCGACTCCGGATGGATGGAGCAGTACTCGGTGCAGACCGCGGCGTAGCCGCCCTCCGCTTTCATCGCCCGGAAATACGCCTGGTTGAGCGGCTTCTCCGATCCGAAGCCGTTGCAATGGGGGATCTGGTAGAAGCGGTTCTTCATGGTCTTCGGGCCGATCTGGATCGGCTCGAAGAGAATGTCGTACTTCGGGTCACGCGCCATTCGCGGAAGCCTCCTTTGGACGCACTGGGAACGCGATTCTCCAACCGCTGGCCCAGGGTTGCAAGCAGCAGGATGAACGAGAGCGCGGGATCTTGCCCGCCCTCTCGAGTCGAACGATTCGCTTTCCAGCCCGCCGGAGCCGAGTAGGCGTCAGTCGGCCGGGACCCAAACGAGGCAGGGCGGGTCCTCGCGGATCCGCTTCACCGCCTTCCGGAAGGCGCGCTTGCCGAGCTCCTTGCGGTCGGCGCCGAAGACGAGCAGGCCGATGCGCTCCGTGCGCGCGACCTCGAGGGCCGTCTTCACGGGCTTCGGGTTGTGGAACGCGAGCTGCGTCGTCGTGACGCCCTGCTCGCGTGCCCGCCTCGCGACCGCGTCGAGATGCCTGCGGTTTATCTGCTCGGCGTACTGGCGGGCGACGTGCCCGACGTAGTTTCGGTACTCGAGCGGGATGGCGTCGCAGATGTAGAGGTCCGCGCCCGCCTCCGCGGCCGTGTCGATCGCGAAGGCGATCGCGGGCTCCTCGAGCTCGACGTTCAGGGTGAGGAGCATTACGGGACGCACGTCCCGCGCGGCCGGTCCCGCTGCAGGGAGGGCCGGGCGGTCGAGCGTCTCTCGGGTCATTGGTTCGAGGCTTCGAGCTCGACCGTGGGAAGCTCTCCCGGCGAGGGAACGTACCGCCGCATGAACCAGCGGCGCACGTACCAGAACCAGAACATCGCGACGAGCGGCACGGTGATCGCCGCCGCCCAGAAGTCCCAGATGACGAAGGCGGCGACGCCGGCACCGAGGACGAAGATGGCGCCGATCCTGACGTACAGCCTCGCCTTCGCCTGGTGCTCGCGTACCTGCGGGAAATTGCTCTCCGCGACCTTCGACGTGTCGAAGCTGCGGCCGCAGGAGCACTCGACGACGTCGCCCAGCTTTGCCTTGTGGGTTTCGCCGCACTCGCACCGGACGGTGATCGGAATGGCCATGCGGTCTCCCGTCGATTGTAGTCCCCGAAACGACGAGGGGCGGGTTGCCCCGCCCCTCGGCCATCGGAAGGGCTCTCAGCCGACGCGGATCAGCTTCTTGTTGACGAACTCGTCCATGCCGTACTTGCCGAGCTCACGTCCCCAGCCGGATCGCTTGACGCCGCCGAACGGCAGCTCGGCGCCGTCTGCTGCGACGATGTTCACGTAGACCATGCCGGCCTCGATCTGGTTCGCCACCCGTTCGGCCTGCTCGGGATCGGTCGTGAACAGGTAGGAGCCGAGCCCGAACGGAGTGTCGTTCGCCAGCTTCACCGCCTCCTCCTCCGACCCGACACGGTAGACGACGGCGACCGGTCCGAACAGCTCCTCGCGGTAGGCGTCGTTGTCGGGGGTGACGTCGGTCAGCACCATGGGCGAGAAGTAGTTCCCTTCGCGCTCGCCGCCGGCGACGACCTTGGCCCCGCCCTTGATCGCACGGTCGAGCTGGTCCTGCAGGCGGTCGGAGGCGGTGCTCGAGGAGAGCGGGCCGATCTCGGCGTCGTCGGAGGTCGGATCGCCCGTCTTTTGTGCCGTCATCGCGGCCGTGAACTTCTCGAGAAACGGCTGGTACAACTCGTCGATCACGACGAACCGCTTGGCGGCGTTGCACGACTGGCCCGCATTGTCGAGGCGCGCTGCCACGGCCGCATCGACCGTCTTGTCCATGTCGTCGGTGCTGAGGAGGATGAACGGATCGGAGCCGCCCAGCTCCAGGACGACCTTCTTCAGGTTTCTCCCCGCGATCTCCGCGACCGCCGCGCCGGCCCGCTCCGATCCCGTCACCGACACGCCCTGCACGCGCGGGTCGGCGATCACGTTGGCGATCTGGTCGTTGGTGGCGTAGATGTTGACGTAGGCGCCCTCCGGGAAGCCCGCGTCGAGGTAGATCTGCTGCAGCGCCGCTGCCGTCTCGGGGCACTGGGGCGCATGCTTCAGGAGCACGGCGTTGCCGATGACCAGGTTCGGCCCGGCGAAGCGTGCGACCTGATACGTCGGAAAGTTCCACGGCATGATGCCGAGGATCACGCCGTACGGGCTGCGGCGGATGATCGCCGAACCCTGTCCCGCGAGCAGCTCGATCGGCTCGTCCTTCATCAGGTCGGGCCCGTTGTCGGCGTAGAACGAGTAGATGTCGACGCAGAAGTCGATCTCGCCGAGCGCCTGCTCCAGCGGCTTGCCCATCTCGCGCGTGGTGATCTCGGCCAGCTGCTCCCGCCGCTCGGTGTGCAGCTCCCCGACCCGGCGCACGAGCTTGGCGCGGTCCTCGATCGAACTCGATCGCAGCCAGTTCTGGTACGTCTCGTACGCGAGGCCGATAGCCGAATCCAGCTCCTCGTCCGTGATCGTCGGGAAGGTTTTCACCTGCTCCCCTGTTGCGGGGTTGGTCACCGCATAGACGCTCATCCTGCTCCTCCCTTTGGCGTGGTTCAGCCGCCTCGCCCACCGGCGAGGCTCTTCGAAAACCTCTGTTGCCCCTTATATCTCAGGCGATACGCCGAGGGGCGGGTATGCCCCGCCCCTCGGCCGAACGTGGTTCGGTCGCTACGTCGCGGTCGCCGGCGCCGAAGTGGTGGGCGCACCGCGCGCCGCCGCCCCGTCGATGGCCTCCTGCGACGGCTGCTCGTCGCTCGGGTCCCTCCAGCGAACAGGCCTGCCCCACTGCCGCTGCGCCCAGATGTAGCCGGCGACGCCGCAGACGAGGACGAGGACGCCGACGGTGATGATCTCGGGCACCCTCGCCGTCGGGCTCGGGACCGGGCCCGTCCCGGCGAGGAACGCTGCGTACTCGTCGCTCAGGTAGTCGAAGCCGTAGCCCGTGTACTTGAGCCCGTACAACCCGAAGATGATGAAGAGGGTGTTGGCCGCGCAGAAGAGCCCTGCGAGCCACATCCAGGGTTTCGCCAGCTTGATCGGACGCGGCCAGTTCGGCCGATCTCTGCGCAAGAGCAGGATCCCGGAGAGCGCGATCACGTGCGAGAGCATGTAGCCGAGGTTGCCCGCCGCGAGGATGAAGTAGATGTTCTGGAAGTAGAGGAGCAGGAAGATGTTGAGCAGCATGTCGACGGTCATCGCCCTGCCCGGCACGTTGTGCTTGTTCAGGACGCCGAGCTGCTTGACGGTCATCTTCTCCTCGGACAGGGCGTAGAGCGCCCGTGAGCCGTCCATCGTCGCGGTGTTCATGGACAGGAGAAGGCCGCCGCACAGACAGACGACGAGGAATTTCCCGAAGCCCTCACCCGCGATCGAGTTGACGACGTCGGTGAGCCAGACGACACCGGTGAGGTCGTTGTAGAGGCCGTTGTAGCCGATCGTCCCGATGACGACGATCGGGAGCATGATCGCGAGGAAGACGTTGAGCGCGCCGACCGAGACGAGGGCCTTGCGGGTGTCGTTGATGGTGTCCTTGTACTCGGGCGCGAACGTCGCGCCCGCTTCGGGCCCGTAGGTCGACCACCCCAAGATGTAGAGCCAGACCATGATCATCACGAACTGGTTGAAGAAGGTCGCCGAGTCGCCGTAGAACTCGACGTTCGCCGCGACGAAGTTCGAGCCGATCTCGTGGTTCGAGAAGTCGCCCGTGATGAACCCGCCGATGGCGATCACGAGGATGGGGAGGATCATGAGTGCGCCGACGACGTAGCTGAGCCCGACCGCCGGGCGCATGCCGCGGACGTTGAAGATCCAGCAGAGCACGATGCAGGCGACCCCGATGATCTGCGCCCAGCCGAGCGGCTGGATGATCGGCGGGTTGTAGACGGCGGTCGCGAGGTAGCCGTCGCCGCCGAACTCGGCGAGGAGCAGGTAGCCGATCAGGCTGCCGTAGATCGCGAGCACGCTCGACCAGGCGAACCAGTAGCCGAAGACCGCGATCGGGCCGGCGAAGGAGAAGTGCTTGCGCCATCCCTCCCGCGCGTAGACCGAGAGCCCTCCCGGCTTGTCCGGGAACATCGCGGCGGGCTCGCAGTAGATGTAGGCCTGGAGGGCGCCGATGATCGCCGAGATGACGAAGAGCACGGTCGCCCACTTGCCGCCCAGCGCGATGATCGAGCCCCAGAGCGCGATGAGCAGGAAGCCCGGGTTGGCGAGCCCGATGACGAACCCGTCCCACCAGCGGATCGTCTTGAGGAGACGCCGTTCGTCTACAGCAACTTCAGCCATGCATCCCTCCTCTGGATCGGAGACGCCCCTAGCCGGGTCCCGACTCTAGACGCCAGATCGGAGTGCGACCACCGCACGAGTTGCGCGACGCTAACACTCGCGCAAAGCAAGTTCAATGCAGGCCTTCGGCGTGCGAAACTGCCCAGGACTAGTCTGAAAGGAGCGACATGGCGGTAGCGATCCGACAGGACGTGTACATCGGCGGCGAGTGGCTTCCGGGCGACGGCGAGGAGATCGAGGTCAGGAGCCCGGCGACGGACGAGCTCCTCGGGACGGTCACCGCGTCCTCTCCCGCGCAGGTCGAGTCCGCGGTCCGGGCTGCCGCCGAGGCCTTCCCCGCCTGGCGCAAGGTGTCGCTTCTCGAGCGGGTCGAGCTCTGCCGCGCGGCGTTCGCGATCTGTATGGAGCGGGCCGACGAAATCGCAGAGATGATCACCAAGGAGGTCGGGAAGACCATCCGCGAGTCCCGCGAGGAGATGGTCGAGTACACCGCCGACCACTTCCGGCGCGCGTCGGAGGACGTCCTTCGCCATGCGGGCCAAGTCCTGCCCTCGACCCAGGAGCGCTCGAACGCGAAGCGCATCATCGTCGTGCAGGAGCCGGTCGGGGTGGTTGCCGCCGTGACGCCCTGGAACTTCCCCGTCGACATCGCGGGGATCCCGATCGTGTACGGCCTGGCCGTCGGCTGCACCGCGGTCTGGAAGCCGTCCGAGCAGGCACCGCTCTGCGCGAACATGTTCGCCGAGGTCATCCACGACGCGGGCTTCCCGCCGGGGACGCTGAACGTCGTCCACGGTCGCGGCGACGTCGGATCGGCGCTCGTGACCCACCCCGACGTGGCCTCGGTCGTCTTCACCGGCTCGACGAAGACGGGGGAGCAGGTCGCCCGAGACGCCGCGCTCAAGAACCGCGTTCTCGAGCTCGGAGGCAACGGGCCGCAGATCGTGCTCGCCGACGCGAACATCGCCAAGGCCGCCGACGCCGCCATCGTCGGCTGTTTTTACCTCGCCGGCCAGTGCTGCACGGCGGCAGAGCGCATTCTCGTGCACGAGTCCGTCAAGGACCAGTTCATCGAGGCGCTCGTCGAGCGCACGAAAGCGCTCCGCGTCGGCGACCCGCTCGACGAGGAGACGGACATGGGCCCGCTCTGCACCGACGAGGTGCTCGCCCGGACGATCGAGCACGTCGAAGACGCCGTCGCCAAGGGCGCACGGGTCGTCCACGGCGGCGGCCACGACGGGCGCTTCCACGAGCCCACCATCCTCGAGGGCGTGACGAGCGACATGGCGATCGCCAAGGAGGAGACCTTCGGCCCCGTGGCGCCCATCATGACCTTCGGCGACCTCGACGAGGCGCTCGCCGTGGCGAACGAGACCGACTACGGCCTCACCGCGGCCGTCTTCACGCGCTCACTCCACGACGCCTGGCGTGCCGCGGAGGAGCTTCGCCACGGGACGGTGCACATCAACGAGACGACGAACTACTGGGACCAGCTGGCGCCGTTCGGGGGAGCGAAGAAGTCCGGCGCGGGCCGCGAGCTCGCAGGCTGGATCATCGACGCGCTCACCGAGACGAAGCAGATCACCTTCGACCTCGGCGACTAGGCCGGGGTCGGCTGCAGCCGCGCGCGCTCGATCAGCCGCGACGTGCAGCGCAGCGAGTTGGCGCAGATCGTCGACGTGGGCGCCATCGGGCCCGACGTCGGGAAGACGGCGCCGTCGAGGATGTAGAGATTCGGGACGTCGTGGGCCGCGCACCAGCGGTCGACGACCGACGTGGCCGGGTCGTCCCCCATCCGCGCAGTCCCGAGCAGGTGCCAGCCCCACTGCGACCAGTCGGCCACGATCGTCTTCACCGCGCCGGCGGCCTCGTGCGCCTCCTGTGCGCGGGCCAGCTGGAAGTGGAGGTTCGCGCGCATTTCGTCGTCGATCGTGAAATCGATCTTCGGCGCCGGGATCCCGTCGGAGTCCGTGAGCTCGGGGTCGATGGTGACGGTGTTCGACTCGTGGGGGAGATCCTCGATGCCGACGCCCCAGTCGAAGGCGTGCCCGAGCGTCGTCTCCGTCAGGTCGTGGATCGCGGCCCCCCAGCGCTCGTCGAAGGGCAGCTCGTCGTAACGGAAGAGGGAGAAGAGCGGGCCGCCGAGCGGCATCACGTCCCACTGCGCGCCGAGCGGGAAGCCGCGCGACTCGTCGTGGTCGGCGAACTCGAGGGAGAGGAGCTGCGTCCCCCAGGGGCCGAGCCAGCCCTCGAGGTTCTCCTCGTAGATCCCGAGGACGCTCATGTACGGGTGCAGCATGAGCCGCTTGCCGACGAGCCCGGAGGAGTTCGCGAGCCCGTCGTCGCCTCCCGAGAGGAGCAGCAGGCGCGCCGTGCCGACGCCGTTTCCCGCCACGACGACGACGCTCGCGTCCTGCCGCTGCTCGTTTCCCTCGCGATCGACGTAGATCGCGCCGGTCGCGAGGCCGTTGCCGTTCGTCGTGATCTCGCGCACGCGCGCGCCGGTGACGAGCGTAGCGCCGTGCTGGATGGCGATCGGCCACATGGTCGTGTCGGTGGAGCTCTTCGCCCCCTTCGGGCAGCCCCACATGCAGGTGCCCGTGCGCTCGCAGCCGGCGAGTGAGCCGACGGGCTCGGAGCGGATGGCATGAGCCGCCGGCCACCAGTGCCAGTTCAGCCTGTTCATGCCCTCCGCCGCCCTGCGCCCGAGCGCTCCGATCGGGATCGGCGGCAGGAGCGGCGCCGGGCCGGGCGGGTAGTTCGGGTCGCCGGCCATGCCGGAGATCTGCATCTCCTGGTCGATCTGCTCGTAGAAGGGCTTCATCTCCTCGTAGGAGATGGGCCAGTCGTCGGCGATTCCGTGCAGCGACCGCAGCTTGTAGTCCTGCGGCCGCAGGCGCACCCACTGGGCGCAGAAATGGATCGTGCTCCCGCCGACGGCGTTGTACATGACGGGCGTGATCGGTGAGCCCGAGCACTCGAGCGGGTAGTCGGCCGGGTGCTGCCGGGTATTGGGATTCGGGCTCCACTGCGCGTCGGCGACGAGCTCCCACTCGAGCTTGTCACCGGGGAAGTCGCCCGCGTTCTCCCACCCGCCCTGCTCGAGGCAGACGACCGAGAACCCGGCCTCGGCGAGATGCCGGGCCGCAACGGACCCGCCCGCGCCTGCGCCGATGACGAGCACGTCCGCCTTGGCGCCGTTTCGGCCGAGCGAGAACGAGAGCGGCGCAGCCGGCTCGACCGGATCGGGTGGAGGCGGCGCGGTCGAGTTGATCGGCCCCCGCTCGAACACCGGGTCGAGCAGCCCATCCCGCAGGTCGTATTCGGCCTCGTCCGAGAAGGCCGGCCGCTTTCCCTGCCCCGGATACCCGATTCGCTTCCGGATCTTGAGGTTCATGTAGTAGCCGCCCGACGCGATCTGGGCGAGCGCCGAGAATCCCTCCGGGTCCTCCGTATGCAGCCGGCGCGCCTCCGCTTCGGGATCGCGCCCGGCGGCCTCGTCGAGGGCGGCGGCGAGTGGCGCCACGAGGTCGGGCCGGGCGGCCAGAGCGCGGTCGAGCCACTTCTCCGCGGAGCCGGCCTCGCTCGCCGCAGGCATGTCCTCCGTCGCCGGGATGAGCACGTCGGCGAGCGCCCAGAACGCCGTTCGCTGCTCCGACGTCAGCGTCTGCTCGCTGGTGACGGCCATCTCTCCCTCCTCGGCGGCGACTCCCGCGATGCTAGAGCGCTGGGTTATAAGTGTCCAGACGCATGGGGATCCTCCTGGGCCTCACGGCGGCTCTGTCGTGGGGCCTGGCCGACTACTTCGCCGCCGTGGCCTCCCGCCGAGCCGGCTCGTTCAGGGTCGTGCTCGGGTTCCACCTCGTCGCGGTCGCGCTCCTCGCGCTCCTCGTCTTCGGGAGCGGGGAGACGCTCTCGGACGTCGACGGCGCAGATCTTGCCTGGTTCCTGTTCCTCGGCTTTCTGGGAGCGCTTTCCTATCTCTGCTTCTACCGCGCGCTCGCGATCGGCCCGATCTCGATCGTGAGCCCGGTCGTGTCGGCTTACGCGGCCGCGACGGTCGCCTGCGCGGTCGTCATCGGCGGCGAACGGCTCGCGGCCGGGGAGGGCGCGGCGATCGGGGTCGTGCTCCTCGGCGTCCTGCTCGCTTCCTCCGACCTCGCCCAGGTCGGGGCCCGCGAGCGGATTGCGGTCCTCGGGATCGTCCTGGCCCTCGTCACCGCCGTCGCGATCGGCGTGTTCGTCTACGGGATCGCGCACTTCAGCGCGACCTACGGGTGGCTCGTCCCCATCTTTCTCGCCCGCGGGGCCTCGATGCTCTTCCTCGTCGGCGTCTCGCTTCGCGGCGGAGAATGGCGCTTCCCCGACCGCTCGTTGCCGCTCCTCGCCACCATCGCCCTGATCGCGGTCGTCGACACGCTCGGGTACGTCGCTTTCAACTTCGGAGTGCGGCACGCGGACACGTCGGTTGTGGCCACCGCGGCGGCGCCGTACTCCGTGGTCCCGATCGTCTTCGGCGTCGTGCTCCTCCACGAGCGCCCGCGCGTCGCGCAGTGGGCCGGCATCGGCCTCGTGATCGGCGGCCTGATCCTGCTCGGCCTTTCTTCCGCCTGAGACTCAGGCGAATTCCGGCATGACCTCGTCGGCGATGAGCTCGAGCTGGGCGTTGACGTCCGGGACGTCGACCTCCCGCTGCGCGAAGAGCTTGAGGATGTACGGGTCGGTGACGCAGAGGATCATGTGGTTGACCCCAGCCGACTCCATCTCCTTGATCTTCGCCACGCACTCTTCCGGGGTGCCTGCGATCGATAGCTTGTCGGCGATCTCGGGCGTGGTCATCTCGTACGCCTTCTCGAGGTCGCCCGTGCCGAGCACCTCGACGATCGCCTTCGTCTCGCCCGGGTCGATGCCATGCGCCTCGAACTGCTCGTCGGGCTGGGCCGAGAGGTAGAACGTGACGATGGCGCGCGCCGCCGACTTGGCCTTCTCCGAGTCGGGGCCGCACGTGACGACGCACCAGGCCCCGATGTCGAGATCCTCCCAGCTCCGCCCAGCCTTCTCGGCGCCGATCTTCACGTTCTCGACGACGTAGTCGAACCAGGCCTTGTTGTAGCCGAGGGCGCTGTGCACGCCGTCCGAGACCTCGCCGGCGAGCTGCATCGACTTGGGGCCGCGCATGGCGCCGATGTAAAGCGGCAGGTGCTCCTGCACCGGCCGGGCGAACGTGAAGAGCCCCGCGTAGGTGTGGAACTGGCCGTCGTGGGTGATCACACCATCGTCCAGGAAGGTGCGCATGACTTGATGCGCCTCCTTGACCCGCGAGAACGGCTTCATCGTCTTCCAGTCGACGCCGTACTGGGCGAGCATGCCGAAGTTTCCGCTCGAGATGACGCCCTCGGCCCGCCCGCCAGTCAGCTCGTCGAGGGTGGCGAGCGCCTGGCAGATGAGCGTCGGCTCCCGGAGGTAGACGCTTGAGAGGTTGGGCCCGAAGCGGACGTTCTTCGTCTTGTCGGCGGCGGCGGCGTACAGCAGCCAGAGATCCTTGTGCCATGTCTCGTCGGCCGCGTAGCACGCGTAGTACCCGTTCTCGTCGGCCGTCTTGATGTGGCTCAGCGAGTCCGCGAGCGGGTAGTCGAGCAGCGTCGTGTAGCTGAATTTCATGCCGTGCCCTCCTCAGCCCCGATTTCCTCCAGGAGCTCCTCGCCGGACAGCACGCTGTCCGCGAAATGGTCGTGCATCCACGCCAAGTGCTCCCAGCGGCTGTCGACGATGCGGAGCGTGTCCCAGGCGGGGATGTCTTGCTGAGGCGTGTGCTCGGTCATGAGCGCCGGGTCGACCTCGTAGACATGGTCGAAGCGCATGACCACGTCGTCCTTGACCCGCTTCGCCTCCGGGGGCTTCTGTGCGGAAAGCCTGAAGCCGATCATTCGCCGCCCTCCTCGTAGGCTTGGTCGAGCAGGTACTTGCCCGGGTTCATGATGTTCTTCGGGTCGAGCGTCCGCTTGATCTTCTTCATCACCTCGAAGCCGCCGCCCAGCTCCAGCGGAACGAGGTCGACCTCGCCCTCGCGGCACGATCCGTGGCAGGCCGAGATCGAGCCGCCGTGCTCGACGGCGATGCGCGCGATCTCTCGCTTGGCATCCACCCAGGCGGCCCAGCTCTCGTCGTCCCATTTCATCTCCCAGATGCCGATATCGATCTCGGTCAGGTAGTCGCCCCAGGACTTGAAGGCCCCGTTCGTGTAGGCGAACATGCCCCAGTCGTCGAACATGTCGAAGCGCTCGCGCAGGCTGTCGGCGACTGCGTGCCACTTCTCGCGCACCGCGGGGAGCTGCGAGTAGAGGATCGACGCGTCTTCGCAGTGCCAGCTCATGAGCGCAACCTGGCCGTCCCGGGTCCGCCCGTGCTGGGGCGTTGCGTAACGATCGTGTCGTGAGGCCCAGTCCCCCTGGGAGATCTCGTCGCCGAGGTAGTGGCTCCCGTTCTCCTTCGCGATGCGCATGAGGTGCTTCGCGCCCGCACGGACCTCGTCCTTCTGGCCGTACATTGCCACGGCGACGACGCCGTTCACCCAGTCGGGCTGCGGAATGTAGGCCTCGTCGTCGCGGCGGAGGTACTTCACCTTCCATTCGTCGAAAAGGACGACCCCCGCGAGCGTCGCCAGGCCCGAGCGGGCGAAGTCGCCGGTCGCCTTCCACGCGTCCTCGTAGTTCTTGTAGGCAAAGAACGCCGAGAACTCGGCCTCGGGCCGCTTGACGAGCTCGAGGGTCGCCTCGGTGACGATCCCGAGCGTCCCCTGGTGGCCCATGAACAGGTGTTTGAGCTGGTAGCCGCTCGAGGACTTTCGCACCTTCTTCCCGCCCCCGTCACCGACGTGAATGATCTCGCCGGTCGGAAGCACGATCTCGAAGCTGATGACCAGGTCGCGCGTGTGGCCGTAACGGCCGCCGATGAGTGACCACCCGCTGGTCCCGATTCGCCCGCCCACAAGTGAGCACGGGTACGAGGCGGGATTGTCCGGATAGATGAAGCCGAGGGGCTTCAGCTGCTCCGAGAGCTTCAGCATGTTTATTCCCGGCTGAACGGTGACCGTCCGGTCCTCGACGTCGATCTCGAGGATCTTGTCCATGAGCTTGACGTCGACGAGGATCCCGTGCTTCAGGGGCACGGCGCCGTCGGTGAGCCCGGTGCCGCCTGCACGGGGGACGACCGGGACCCCTGCGCGGTTGGCCAGCTTGACGACCTCAGACACCTGTTCCGCCGACGTGGGCAGGACGACGGCCTGCGGGATGAATTCCTCCCACCGGTGCTTCGGGAAGGGCGAGGGGACGCGCGCGCGATTGAAGAGCGCGGAGCGCCCGGTGAAGACGTGATCCTCGCCGCAGATCGCGACGAGCTCGTCAACCAGCGTGTCGGGAAGGGCCGCCACTGCCATCTCACACCTCGAATCCGGCCGCTTCGGCCACGAGCTCGAAGATGTCGAAGACCTCGATGCCCTGCGCCTTGCCCTGCTCGGTGAGCGGCCGCTCCGACCAGGGACATGCGGAGACGAGCGTCGTCACGCCCTCGAGCGCGGCCGCCTTCTCCACGCGCCGGCGGCTGATCTCCGCCGTGAGCTCCGGCTTCGCGGTCGCGAGGTTCGAGCCGGCCCCGGAGCAGTACGACCACTGCGTGACGTGGTCGACGTCCACGAACGTGAGCCCCGGAATGGCCCGGAGGATCTCCCGCGGGGACTGCCACTTGCCGAGCCGCTTGTTCAGGCGGCACGGGTCGTGGTAGGTGACCGTGAGCTCGACCGGGTTCGTGAGCTCCAGCTTCCCGTCGCGGATGAGCTCCGCGATCAGGTCGACGCCGAGCACGATCTCGAACTCGTCGAAGTTCTCGTCGAGCGAGGGGTAGTGCTCGATGATCGTGATGTAGTCGTGCGGGTCGAGGCAGATGATCCGCTTCGTCCCGGTCTTGCGCCAGTCGAGCATGTTGTGCTCGGCCATCTTGTGGGCGACGTCGACATAGCCTGTCTCCCACATCGGCCCGCCGCAGCACCATTGCTGGCTCATGAGGCCGAACTCGACACCCGCAGCCCTCAGGAGAAGCGCCACGGCCCGAGGAACCGAGGGCCGGTAGAAGGCAGCCTCGCAGTCTGCGAAGAGGACGGTCTCGCCGCCGGTCGGCAGGTCGAGCCCGGCCGCCCATGCGCGGACCTTGTCTCCGGACGTCTCGGTGCGCCAGCCGAGCACCGGCTCGTTTCCCCAACGGTCGGTGAGCTCGGCCCAGCGCTTCCAATCCTCCTGGTGGACGCCTTGCTCGACCGCGAGCGTGCGCATGGCCCTGACGACGTCGATCGTCCGCTGGCGGAAGCGGTAGAAGTCTCCGGTGAAGAGCGTGTTCGGGCAGCGCAGCTCGCACGCCCCGCACATCGTGCAGTGGACGTAGTCCTCGGCCACGTCCTCGATAGTGAGGTGCCCCTCGTCCATCGCGACGACATTTGCGTGGAACGCAGTCGGGGTGTGCCGCTCGTCGCGTGTGACCTGCATGACAGGACAGACCTCGCGACAGAACTTGTGTCCAGAGCTGAAGCAGTTGTAGGCGGCGTTTCGCCATTCCTCGACGAGCGCCTCGGACGGCGACCCGTTCGTTGTCTGGTCAGCCTTCTCGATCTTGGCCAAGGGAACCTCCCGTCGTAGGTGCCGCGGCCCCGCGATGCTAGAACCCTGGGATATAAGTGTCCAGAGTGTCCCGCGAAAAGCCGGTCATCGGTCTGTCGCTCGGGCTGCTCGACTTCGGCAACTACGCAGGGGTCGGGCACCAGCGTCCGGTCGCGCTCGCGGGCGGCGTTCCCTTCATCCTCCCGTGGCTCGACGGCGGAACGATGGCCGACGCTCTCGCTGCCTGCGACGGCGTGCTGCTCGGCGGCGGCCGCGACATCGAGCCGGCCCGGTATGGCCAGGAGCCGCATGAGCTCCTGACCGCCACCGACCCGAAGCGCGACGCCTTCGAGCTCGAGCTCGTCGAGCGGGCGCTCGACCGCGGCCTCCCGGTCCTCGGTATGTGCCGGGGAATGCAGATCCTCAACGTTGCGCTCGGCGGCACGCTCCACCAGGACGTGACGCTGAACCCGGAGTCCCCCGAGCACGCGACGGACCGCGGGTGGAAGCGCTGGAAGGAGGTCGAGCGTGCATCGCTCGACGGGGAGACCGACGTCCCCGAGCACCCGCGCCACATGATCTCGATCGAGCCGGGCAGCCGCCTGCACGAGGCACTCGGGGTCGAGGAGATCGAGGTCGACAGCTTCCACCACCAGGCGCTCGCCCGCGTCGCAGCTGACCTGACCGTCGTCGCCCGCGCGCCCGACGGCGTCGTCGAGGCGGTCGAGCTGGACAGCGACGGCTACGTCCTCGCGGTTCAGTGGGAGCTGCAGGAGGAGTGGCGGGTCGACCGCCGCTTCCTCGAGCCCTTCGCCCAGCTCGTCGCCGCCGCCAAGGGCGCCGATCCCGGCCAGAGCGTGAGAGGGGCGGCCTAGCCGCCCCTCTCACGAAGTCCCTTCTACCTGCCCACCACCGGCGCGGTTGGAGCCGCGACCGCCGGAGGCTCGTCCGGCATCGTCGGAGTCTCCTCACGCCAGTGCGGCGACTCCTTGTCCTGCACCATGCGCCTGTACAGGAAGAGCAGGAGCGAGATGACGAGAACGCCGAAGCCGATGATTTTCACCTGGGCGCCCTTGCCGTAGCCGCCCGCGGCGGTCTGGAACCAGCCGACGCCGACGACGGTGAAGACGACGAACATGGCGCAGAGAACCCCTGCGATCACCGTCCAGTAGTTGGCCAGCCTGATCGGCCGTGGCCAGTTGGGCCGGTCCCTTCTCAGCAGGATGAACCCGGAGAGCGCGAAGACATGGGCCAGGACGTAGCCGATGTTGCTCGCCGCGAGGATGCCGAAGATGTTGCCGATGAAGAGGACGAACAGGATGTTGATGACCGTGTCGCAGCTCATGGCGAACCCCGGGACGTTCCACCTGTTCAGCCGCCCGAGCTGCTTGATCGAGAGGCCGTCCTTCGAGATGCCGTAGAGAGCGCGGCTCCCGTCTGCCGTCGCGGTGTTCATGGAGATGACGAAGCTGGCGAGGATGACGATGACGAAGAAGTTCGTCGCGTCCGCTCCGACCAGCTGGTTGAGCGCCCCGACGTAGTCGTAGGCCTCGACCGTCTCCGCGCCGACCCCGCCGACGAGCCCGATCGGGAGGATCGTGTAGACGACCAGCGAGAAGATCGCCGCCGAGAGGAGCGCCTTTCTCGTGTCCCTCACGGTGTCCTTGTACTCGGGGGCGAAGGTCGCACACGTGTCCACCCCCCCTGCCGACCAGATCATGATCCAGATCCAGACGAGCGCTATTTGCCAGCCTCCCCAGGCGAGGCCCGCGTCGTTCAGCTTGTACGTCAGGTTGGCCGAGTCGAAGTCGCCGTTCAGGAACGGCAGGACCATGAAGACGAAGAGCGGGATCATCAGGAGCAGGCCGGCCAGGTAGTTGAACGTGACCGCGAGGCGCGCCCCGAAGAAGTTCCAGACCCAGACGAACAGGATCACCCCGATCGCGATCAGGTGCTGGAGGCCGACGTGAACGCTCCCGGGCGGGATGCTGAAGTAGCCTGCGTCGATCTCCGCGCCTCCGAACGCGTTCGTGCCGTACGGCTCGCCTCCCCACCACTGGGCCTGGGCGATCGAGCCCACGAAGAGGCCCAGGAACGCGAGCACGACCGACCACCCGAGCCAGTAGCCGAAGGTTGCGATCGGCCCCACGAGCGTCGTGTACTTGCGCCAGCCCTCGTTGGCGTAGAGAGGAAAGCCACCCGACTTGTGCGGGAACATCGCCGCGAGCTCGGAGTAGAGGACCATCACGAAGACGATCAGGAGGGCGGTTACCCCCCACAACATGGCGGCGCCCCAGCCCCCGAGGTCGAGGACGGAGTAGCCGAGGGATCCCAGGAGAAACCCCGGATTCGCGAGCGCGAGTGCGAATCCGTCATACCAGCGGAGAGTCTTGAGGAGCTGTCGTTCCTCGACTACTGCTTGAGCCACGCTGAACCTCCACTTCTGGTTTGTCGGGCGCCGACCGATCGGGCCGCGCGCGAACGTAGCACCTGTCCCGGACGCTTTCAATCCACGTCGGAGTACATGACGCGTTCGAACCGCAATAAGAGGATCGCCGTACAATCGGAGGCGATGCAGAGGCCGCCGATCACCGTCTCCTGCGACTGCGGAGAGACTCGGGAGGTGCCGTACGGAGAGACCTGGCGCTGCGAATCCTGCGGGCGCGCCTGGGACACGAGCCAGATCCCGGCGGAGGAGTACGAGGGGCTTCTGCGCAGGATGAGGCGGGCACGCCTGGAGGCGTTCGTGCTCGCCGCAGCGCTCGCCGCGATCTTGGTTCCCCTGATCGTCTTCTGGAATCCGACCCTCGTCTTCGCGATCCCGGCGCTCGCGGCCGCGTGGCTCTTCCTCTATCTGCCGTTCTGGCGCCGGAAGACGCGAAGGGTTGCCGCGTCGTCGCCGCACTGGGAGCTCCGCCCCGACCCCGAGTAGGCGTGCTCACTCTCAGGCACACCCCACCGATCGAGCAGGCGACTCACGCCGGCCGCGGCGGGCGCCCGGTTCTCCTTGCGACCATCGACGCGCCGTTCGAGGAGGAGGCCGCCACGTTCGCGGTCGAGAGCGCGCTCGAGTGCGGCCAGCCCCTGATCGTCGCGAACGTTCTCCAGATCCCACTCGGGCCGCTGTGCGTCGCGATGGGGTACGGAACGCTCGACCCGGGCGAAGAGGAAGCGGCCAACCTCCGCGCGCCCGCCGAGCTCGCCCACTCGTTCGGCGTGACGCTCGAACGGCTGCGCGTTCTTAGCCCGCACCCGATCGATGCCCTGCTCGAGCTCATCGCGGAGAGGAAACCGGGGCTGCTCGTCTTCGCGCCAGACCGGAGGGCCGTGAAGCCGCGGGCCTACCGGCGGGCGGCAGGGAAGATCTCGGCCAAGGCGAACTGCCTGGTCTGGCTGGCCGACTAGCCGCTTGGCCGGCGGGGCTCCTGCCAGACGAAGCCCGGCTACGCCCCCGCCTCACGACGCTCGCGGCGGGATGCTGCGCTCGCAGTCCCTCGCCGTACCCCGTGTACTGTCTCGGGCCTGCTCGCTTGCCTCCCTTGCGAGCGTCGTCCCAAAGCAGCTAGTCGAACGGCCCGCTCAGTACGTCTTGGCGGTCAAGCCCCCGTCCACGAGGATCGGGGTGCCGTTGACGAACGAGGACTCGTCCGAGACGAGGAAGACCGCGGCCATCGCGACCTCCCGTGGGTGCGCGATCCGCTTTCCCGGATAGGCGGCCTCCATCTCCTCGCGGGCAGCGACCGGGTCGTCCGTCCCGTCGAAGTACTGCTCGATCATCGGCGTCTCCATGTCTCCGGGGCAAATGCAGTTGCAGCGGATGCCGTCGAGCGCGTAGTCGATGGCAATCGCCTTCGTGAGCCCGAGCACGCCGGATTTCATGGCCGTGTAGGCGGCGAGGTAGCCGTCGCCGGTGAAGGAAAGGATGGAGCCGAGGGTCACGATCGAGCCGCCCGTGCCGTTCTTCCGCATGGCCTCGATCGCATGCTTGCAGCCCCAGAACGCGCCGGTCAGGTGCGTCGCGACGAGGTCGTTCCACTCCTCGTTGCTCGTCTCGTGCAGCCGGCCTTCTCCGAGGATGCCCGCGTTCAAGACGATGAAGTCAAAGCCGCCGAACGTCTCCTCGCACCGAGCGATCGCGGAGACGATGTCCTCCTCGCGACGCACGTCGCCCTGGACGAAGACGGCCTGGCCGGCGGTTCGGCTCGCCTCCTGGGCCGTCTGCTCGCCCGCCTCCGCGTCCCGCGCCATGCCGACGACGCTCGCGCCCTCCTCGCAGAGAGCCAGCATGATCTCGCGGCCGAGGCCCCGGGACGTTCCGGTGACGACACCCCTCTTTCCGGCGCAGCGCATCCGGTATTTCTAAAGCGCCCGCGCCCCGGGCGTCAACGCACTGGCCGCTGTAGTGTCCCAGCGGGTGTGCCGGGAAGACTGGTCGGCGAGCCTTCGCCATGACCGAGATCACCGACTACGCAGCCATTCTTCTGGCCCTCGGCAGCGGCGTCGCGCTCGCCGTCGTCTCGACCCGGCTCTCCGCCTGGGTTGCGATTCCGTCGCCCGCGATCTTTCTCGTCGTGGCCGCGGCCATCTCCGACCTCTGGCCGCACCTCTACGAGGACGTGCCCGTTCTCACCGTCGAGCGGATCGCTGTCGCAGCCCTGATCGTCATCCTCTTCAACGGCGGCATGGACATCGGCTGGCGGCGCCTGCGCACAGCCATCGGCCCGATCCTCTCGCTCGGCATCGTCGGCACGTTCGCGACAGCGGCGTTCGTCGCCGTGTTCTCCCACTACGCGCTCGGGTTCGAATGGATGACCGCGGGCGTGATCGGTGCCGCGCTCGCCCCGACCGATCCGGCCGTCATGTTCTCGGTCCTCGGCCCGAAAGAGATCGAGGGCCGCTCGGGCGTGACCCTCGAGGGCGAGGCGGGCTTCAACGACCCGGCCGGCATCGCGCTCATGATCGGGATGATCGAGCTCGCCACCCACGCCGACGCGTCGAGGGGCGTGATTGCCCGCGAGTTCGTCGTCGAGATGGGGATCGGAGCGGTTCTCGGGGTGGTCGGCGCGTTGCTCATGGCCGCGCTCCTGCGCCGGTTGACGCTGCCCGCGCCCGCGCTCGGATCGGTGCTCGCGCTCGCGCTCGCCGCCGCTCTCTACGGGGCGACCGCCCTCGCAAACGGGTCAGGATTTCTGGCGGTGTTCATCGCGGGCCTCGTCGTCGGCGACCGCCCGAGCCCGTACAAGGCGGAGATCGAGCGCTTCCATGGGGCGCTCGCGGTCCTGGCCGAGATCTCCGTCTTCGTGGTGCTCGGCCTCGTCGTCAGCCTGGGGTCGATCACGCTCGACACGTGGGTCGACGGGATCGTGCTCCTCCTTCTGCTCGCCGTGCTCGCTCGCCCGGTCGTGGTCGCAGCCCTCCTCGCGCCGTTCGAGTTCAGGAAATCGGAACGCGTGTTCATCGCGTGGTCGGGCCTCAAGGGCGCCGTGCCAATTCTTCTGGCCGCCTTCGCGGTCCTCCGAGGCGTGGAGGCCTCGCGCACGGTGTTCGACATCGTTTTCGTCGTCGTGCTCCTGTCCGTGGCCGTTCAGGGCACGCTGGTTCCATGGGTGGCGGGCCGGCTCGCGATCCCGATGCGTGAGGTGGACAGCCCCGGCTAGCCGTCCGACCGCCGGGGCCTCGGGACGAGCTCGCCGCCGCAGTTCGGGCAGACGTGGCCGAGCTCGGCGGAGCACGGCGCGCAGAACGTGCACTCGTAACTGCAGATCGCCGCCTCTCCGTCGTGGGCGAGCGCCGCGCCGCAGCGCTCGCAGACGGATCGCATCTCGAGGGCCATTGCCCTCGTAGGATGACTGACCCATGACGCTCTCGCAGCTCGCCCTCACGGTCGCCCTCCTGGGGGCTCTCGGGCTGATCGCGGGGCGGTTCGGTCTTTCCGCGATTCCGGCCTATCTGCTCGCAGGGCTCCTGCTCGGCCCGCACGAGCCGCACCTGACGAGCCTGATCGAGCCCTCCGAGGTGACGACGTTTGTCGCCGAGCTCGGGATCATCTTCCTCCTCTTCTTTCTCGGGCTCGAGTTCACGGTCGAGCGCCTGCTTCGGAGCACGCGCCACATTGGCCTCGGCGGTTCCATCGACCTGCTGGTGAATGCGGCGGTCGGCCTGCTCGTCGGCGTGATCGCCTTCGGATTCGGTTTCGCGGCGCTCATCCTTGCGGCGGGCATCTACGTCTCGTCGAGCGCGGTCACCGTCAAGGGCCTGATCGACTTCCGCCGCCTCGCCGACGACGAGACCGACCTCATCCTCGCCATCCTCGTCTTCGAGGACATCGTCGTCGCCGGGGTTCTCGGCTTCGCCGCCGCAGGCGGCACGGGCCTGAGCCCGACGCTCATCGCCGTCGCCAAGGCGCTCGGGTTCGTCACGGTGTCCGTCGCCGCGTCCCGGCTTCTGCGCCGCCCGCTCGACGCTTTGCTCGGACGCCTGCCGGGCGAGTTCATGCTGCTCGCGACCTTCGGCTTCCTCGTCGGCATGGCGGCGGTCGCGAAGGAGCTGGGGCTCTCCGAGGCGATCGGCGCCCTGATGGCCGGGGTCGTGCTCGCCGAGACGCAGATCCGGGAGGAGATCGAGGAGCGCTTCCTCTCGTTCCGCGACATTTTTGCCGCGCTCTTCTTCTTCGTCTTCGGGCTGTCCATCGACGTCGAGGCACTCGGCAGCATCGGCTGGCTCGTCGCCATCGCTCTCGTGCTCTCGATCCCCGCAAAGCTCGCGAGCGGGTACGGCGCCGGGCTCGTCGGGGGGTTCTCGCCGCGCCAGAGCCTGAACGTGGGCGCCGCGCTCGTGGCCCACGGGGAGTTCACGATCATCCTCGCGCAGATCGCTGCGGACAACGACGCGATCTCGTCCGGCGACCGCAAGGACTTCGTCGCTTTCGCCGGCCTCTACGTCCTCGCGACCGCCACGCTCGGCATCGTGCTCATGAAGGAGTCGAAGCGCATCGGCCGCCGCCTCTTCCCACCTCGACTAGCCTGAAAGGAAGGCCATGGCTCAGGAGCTCAGAGAGACACGCCTACCGGGAGTCGGGACGAAGTACACGTTCTCGACCGACCACGGGGCCCGTGTCGCGGTCATCCAACACCTGGACGGCTCGCGCGAGCTCTACGTCTTCCGTCATGCAGGCGACGAGGAGCCGGCAGCGGTCTTGCAGCTCGAGGACGACGAGTCGCGGCAGCTCGGCGCGGTGCTCGGAGGCGCCTACGAGCGGCCGAAGATCGTCGAGGAGCTCGAGATGGCGCTCGGAGAGCTCGCGATCGAGTGGGTCCCGGTGCCGCCGGGCAGCCCCGCAATCGGAAAGTCGCTCGCCGAATGCGGCTTTCGTGCGCGCACGGGCGTCACGATCATCGCCATTCTCCGCGAGCCCGAGCCGATCACGGGCGCCCAGCCGGACGACATCATCAACGAGGGTGACACGCTCGTCACCGTCGGCAAGCTGGGGCAGTACCCGGAGTTCCGTCGCCTCCTGGCCGAAGGCCCCTAGCCCCGGCACAGCGCCGCGCGGCGGCTTCGCGCGCCGCCCGGCCGGCTGCTCGCGGGCGCGGCTGCTGCACGCGCCGCCGTGACGCACGCGACCCACACGGGACTCACACGGGCTCCGCCAAGTAACAGACTGTTACTTGTTTCATTCGTCCTCGAACTGGCCTTGCCAGGCGGGATCGACGCGAACGCCTTCGTGCCGGATTTGGCCTCGTAACAGTCTGTTACTAAGCCGGGTTCAGCTGCGCGGGCGCTTCTTCTCCGGGTCGTAAATCGGGAAGTCGGAGACGGTGGCGTTCGCGATGCCGCCGTCGGCAAGCGCGACCTGGACCTGGTTGCCCTTGTCCGCCTGCGCCGTGTCCAAGACGGCCATGCCGATGACCTTGCCGAGCGTCGGGCTCTCGCATGGGCTGGTGAGCGTCCCAGCGGACTCGCCGTCCTTCGTGACGGCGGCGCCGTACTCGGGAACCTCGCCGCCCTGGACCTCGAGCGTCACCAACCGCCTCGGTGGATTCTTCGCGGTCTCGGCGAGCGCGGCCTTGCCCTCGAACTCGCCCCCGTCGAGGCGGATCACCTTGTCCAGTGACATGTCGTAGGGGTTCGTCTCGTGCTGGAAGTAGTCGTAGCCGATGAAGATGAGCCCCGACTCGATGCGCATCGTCTCCACGGCCGCGAGCCCGTACGGCTTCGCGCCCGCTTCGGTCACGACGCCCCAGAGCTCCTCGGCGTAGTCGGGGTCGCAGAAGACCTCGAAGCCGAGCTCCCCGGAGTAGCCGGTACGGGAGACCCAGACCGGCACGCGCCCGACGTGCACCTGGTGCGGCAGGAAGCGGAAGTAGCCGAGGTCCTCGACGGACTCGTCGGTCAGGTCGGCGAGGAGCTCGCGCGACTTCGGGCCTTGGATCTGGAGATGGGGGAGCTTCTCGGTGAACGGCTCGATCTCGACGTTCAATCCGTCGACGACGTCCTGGAAGTGGTCGAGATCCGAGTCGAGCGCGGTGATCACCCAGCAGCTCGCGTCAGTGAACTTGAAGACCGTGCCGTCTCCGACCATGTTGCCGTTCGCATCGCAGAAGGGCGCGTAGCGGACCTGGCCGACTTCGAGGCCCAGCATGTCGTTCGTGAAGATGCGGTCGGCCGCAGCCAGCGCGTCCGGCCCGCTGAAGTCCCACTTGCGGAGCGGGGACTCGTCCCAGACGCCCACGTGCTCGCGGACGGCGTTGTGCTCGGCGATTGGGTCGCCGAAATGGTTCGGCCAGTACCAGCCTTCCCAGTCCATCAGTTCGACGCCCATCCGCTGCTGCGCCTCGTCGAAGGCGGTCCGCACGATCCCTGTGTCGCTCATTCCCTCTCCTTGGTCAGTTCGGGCTCGAAGCCTAAAGCGTGTGACATGGCCACGGAGATGGAGTGCAGGTCGGCGATGGCCGCGCTCATCGCCCGGGAGTCGAAGCGCGCCGCCGGGCCCTGCACGCCGACGATCGCCGCGAGCGCGCCTCCGGAGCCGAACACCGGCGCGGCGATTGCGTTCAGGTCACGCTCACGCTCGCCTGCGGCGCCGGCGTAGCCCTGGCGGTGCGCCTGTGCAAGCTCGGCGTCGAGCCGCGCACGGTCTGTGATCGTCCGGTCGGTGAAGCGCTCGAGCCGGCCCGGCGGCAGCTCCGCCTCCCCGAAGGCGAGCCCGACCTTTCCCGCCGCGGTCGCGTGCGCGACACTGGGGCGGCCGAGCTCGGCGACGCTCACGACGGAGCCCGGCGCCTGGACGAAGTCGATCGTGACCGCATCCGGGCTCGACGGGGCGGAGAGCGTGGTCGTCTCCCCGGTCTTCTGCGCGAGGGACTCGAGAAGCGGCCTCAGCGCCTGCCGCGTGTCGAGGCGTGCGTGGACGAGGTTCCCGTAGACCATGAGCCGGCTCCCGAGGCGGTAGCGGCCGGTCTCCTCGTTGTACGAGACGAGCCCGCCGTCGGCGAGCGTGGCCAGGATGCGCGACACCGTGCTCGCATTGACCCCGGTCCGCCGGGCGATCTCGTTCGTGCCGAGCTCGGGCGCGTCGAGGAACGCAGCGAGCACGGCCATGGCGCGCGACACGGCGCCGACGGTGCGCTGGGCTGGCTTTCCGGTCCGGGCCATGGTACGTTCTGATCAGAGATTTTGACACACTATTGCCGAGGAGGCAATTCACGTGGCCACGTTCCCCAAGTCCTCTCCCTACGTCGTCGTCGGCGCCGGCATCCACGGGCTCTCGACGGCCTACCACCTCGCGAAGGAGCTCACCCAGCGGGGGCTCGGGTCGGGCCGTGACGTCCTCGTCCTCGACAAGCACTCACCCGGCTCGGGCGCCTCGGGGATTGCCTGCGGCGTCGTCCGCAACAACTACTTCCAGCCCGCCATGAGCGAGCTGATGCAGGCCTGCGCCGAGGTGTGGGAGTCCGATCCCGACGCCTACGCGTACAACGCCGTCGGCTACATCGCGCTCGGTCCTTCCGCGCAGGAGCCCGACCTCGCGGAGACCTTCGAGCGCCAGGAGCGGATCGGCTACCGCTCCGAGCTCGTGACGGGGAAGGCCGAAGTCGATCGGCACATGAAGGAGCTTTTTCCCGACTGGCGGGCGCAGGGCGTCACGGTGTGTCTGCACGAGCACCAGGGCGGGTTCGCCTTCAACATGGCCTCGGTCATCGGCCTCGTCGGCAAGTGCGAGTCCGAGGGGGTCACGATCCGCTCCGAGACCGAGGTGGCGGGCCTCGAGTTCGGCGACGACGATACGGTCACCGCGGTCGAGACGAACCGGGGACGGGTCGAAGTCGGCGAGCAGGTCGTCATCGCGCCCGGCCCGTGGGCGAAGAATTTCTGGGCGATGCTCGGACTCCCGATGGAGATCGACATTCGCACTCCGTCCGGGGAGATCGTGAAGAACCAGCCCATGTGGACGTACTGGAACCTCCAGGAGGGGGAGATCACCGTCGATCCGCTCACGTTCGCGACGGCGGACGGAAGCGCGCCGCCGGTCATCCACCTCGACACGGACGCGCCGCTCGTCGCAGACGACGGCGAGCTCATCACCGACGAGCTCTGGGGAATCTACTTCAAGCGCGACCGCCACGGCGTCCAGGGCGGCGCTGCCCCGCTCGTCGTGGACGGCGACGTCGAGCTCGACCCCTATCCGTCCACGACCGACGTCGATCCCGGCTTCGCCGACATGTGGTGCGCCGCGCTCTCACACTCCATGAGCCGCTTCGAGGGCTGCCGCCCGCTCTACAAGCAGGCGCGCTCGGGCGGTGTCGGCGCCTTCACGGCGGACAACTTCCCGGTGTTCGACTACATGAAGCCGAACGTGTACACGATCCTCGACTCGAACCACGGCTACAAGATGATCGGGGTCGGTCGCGAGGTCGCGAAGGTCATCGTCGGCGAGCATTCGAGTTTGCTCTACCCGTTCCGCTTCGAGCGGTTCGCGACGGGTGACCTGCACCCGGTCTCGCACTCGCCGTATCCCTGGAGCTGAGCGACTCAGGGCGGCGCGTCGTAGGGGTCCGAGAAGACGAGCCTGCTGCCGCACCGCTCGCAGCGCCAGATCTCGCCACCCCTGAAGCTCAAGATGGGCGTCGTCAGCCCGTCGTGGGGGCACGTCGCGAGCAAGGAGCGAATCTTGTGAATGATCCTCGACATCGGTCCGCGGATTCCCGACGGGTTGGGCCCGAAAACCCGGGAACCGTAGGCCCTAGACGGCCGGCTCGTCCGGGGGTGGCGCGGCCGCGAGCGTCCGCTCGGCCGCGCGCGCGAGGTCGAACGCCGTGACGAGGAGGAGCGCGACCAGCACGGCGGCGATGATGCTCGCCAGAATGAGCAGCCGCAGCGCGTCGTTCTGGGCGTCCTCGAATGCGTTCTCGGTCTCCTCTGCTCGAGCCGCCTCGAGCGTCGCCAGGTCTTCGGCGGCCGACGCCGCACGCTGGAAGTTCCTGATCTCCGGCCCGAGGAAGAGGCGCCGCACCTCGCCCTCCTTGCCGTCCTGCAGCGCCCGGTAGGCGACGACATCCAACGCCATGAACGCTTTGAACGCCTCGTCCATCTGGCCGAGAATCTTCTGCTCGGCGGGGCTCGTGAGCTCCTTCTCGGCCGCCGCGAAGTCCTTGCGGAAGCCTGCGACGGAGCGCAGGAAGATCGCCCGGCTGGCCCCGTTGTCGTAGCCGTACGCGGTCTGCCAGCCGTTGAAGTCCGTGATGTCGTACTTGAGCTCGAGCGCCAGGGCCTGCGCCTCGCCGGCCGCGCGGACGTCGTCGAACTTGTTGCCGAGGCTGTTCATCCCCCAGATGCCGACTCCCGCCGTGAGGGCCAGGCCTGCCACGGCGACGACGATCGCGGTTGCGAGCTTTGCCCTGATCGTCATGAGCCGGGAGTGGGGGTGGCGCCCGCGGGCGCGGGGACGGGTCTCCCGGGCGGACTTGGCGAGTCGCCCTCGAGCAATCCGAGGCGCCGAGCGAGCCAGCGCTTCGTGGTCGACTGCAGCCCGAGGGTGACGATGATCGCGAGCGCCACCGAGGTGACCACGAGATCGGAGTTCGGGACCTGCATGCTGACAATGATCCCAGCGAGCGCGGCTGGGACAACCCCCGTCTCCCTCGTCCAGGCGAGAAACGCGACCTCCTCCCAGGACCAGGAGCCGCGCCGGTCGACGAGCAGGCAGGCGAGAACGACGAGCGGCCGCGCGACGAAGACGAGCATGGCGAGAACCGCGAGGCTGGGCCAGAAGTGGTCCGCCATCGAACGCCAGGGCAGGTTCGCGCCGAGCGTGATGAAAACGAGCATCACCATCGAATGCGAGACGGTCGAGACGAACGCGCGCATCTCGTCCTCGTGGTGTGTGTGCATCCCGAGGCCGAGGAGCGGCATGTTCCCGAGGATCAGCCCGGCGAGGAACGCGCCCAGGTAGCCGCTCCCTCCGGCCGAGTCGATCGAGAAGAAGCTGCCCGCGACGACGGCGATGACGACGATCGCCGCCGACTCGCGCCAGATACCCGTCCGCCGGCTCGACACGACCGCTGAGAGCACGATCCCGAAGACGACACCGAGCGCCGTCGATAGGGCGAGGTCGACGAGGAAGTCCGTCATCGGAGCCGTCAGCGACGCGCTCCCGCTGAGCACCACCCCCGCGAAGGCGAGCGCGAGCACCGCTCCGGTCGGGTCGTTGAGCGCCGACTCCGCGATGATCGTCTGCGCCACCTTCGCGCGGAGGCGCATCCGCTCGAAGAGCGGGATGAGGATGGCGGGGTCGGTGGGTGATAGAGCCGCGCCGATCAGGAGCCCGGTGGTCAGCGGCACGCCGAAGACTGCCGTCGCCACCCCTCCTGTCATGAGCGCGGTCAGCACGACGCCCGGGATGACGAGGAGGAGGAGGCCGACGGCCGTGCGGCTGAGAATCTTGAGCGAGAGCTGGAGCCCACCGTGGAAGAGGATGAAGGAGACGCCGAGCGTGAGGATGAGCTCGGCGCCCATGGAGTCAAGCGGCACGTCGATGGCGCCCGCGGCAGAAGGCCCGAGCAGGGCGCCGGCCGCGAGGAGGAGGAGCATGGGCGGAACCCGCAAGAGCTCGGCCACCAGCTCGGCGCCGAGTCCGGCCGCAAGCATCAGCGTGATCGTGAGGATGACGTCCTTTGTCGTCATCAGGGCGATTGTTCACGTTTGGGTGGACGCTTGCACTCCACGCGCCGTTCGCGCACCATCCCCGGCGTGATTCTTTTTTGGCTGGTGCCGAACGCGCCGGATCTCATGATCCTGCTGACGCTCGCGCTCGCGCTCTACCTCACGGTCATCGAGCTGCGCGAGATGGAGCCGCGGCCGCACTGGAAATGGTGGAGCTGGTGGCTCTCGCTCGTCTTCCTCACTCACTTCATCGGCTACCTGGCACTGCGGGGCTACGCTGTCTACCGACGCTGGAACCAGGCCCGCGCTTAGAGACAGGGCCATTTTCAAGGCGGGGCTGTTCGTCGCGGTCCTCGTGCTCGCGTTCATTGTCGCCCGGACATGTGGGCGCGTCGGAGACGAGGTCTCGCAGGAGAAGGCCGTCGCGATCGCGCGTGACGCGATCGACTTCGACGCCGAGCACCATCAGATCCGACTGTTCAAGAAGGGACTCGACTCCCACCCCTACTGGGGGGTCTCGCTCTACAACGGCGATCGCTCGCATCCGACGCGCTGCCAGGTCGTCCAGGTCGACGCTCAAAGCGGAGTAGTCGCAGCCGTCAACAACTGCTGATCCCGTCTGTGTCGGGTTGCGACACTCCGCTTCCCGAAAACATGGGCGATGCCGACGTGGGCTGTTCCCGGCGCGTCTCGTAGGTTTTTCCCGCTTCCAATGCAGGCGGCGCGGAGGGCTCCATGACGGCTTCGCTGGTCGGATCCATGTCCTGGCTTCTGGCGCAGGCAACCGAGATCGAGGACAAGCTGAGCCTCGACTCGCAAATACTCGCCGAGCAGTTCTACTTCTTCACGGTCGTCGTCATGTGGCTCATCCACGTGGGCTTCATGTCCTACGAGGCGGGAGCCGCTCGACGCAAGAACATCATGTCGACGGCGATCAAGAACATCCTCACGATCGCTGTCGTCACGCCGACGTTCTACTACTTCGGCTGGTACATCTACGGCTGCTTCGAGCACGGCGGCCCCGCGCAGGGACACGCCGGCCCCATGCCGGAGTTCCCCGGCTTCTGCGGCGCGACCGCCCCGTGGGCAGACGCGATGGGACCGAACCTCCAGGATCACATCAGCGCGGTCTTCTTCCTCGCGTTCCTGCTCTTCTCGTGGACGACTGCCTCGATCCTCTCGGGCGCCCTCATCGAGCGGGTACGCCTCTCCGCCTACCTGATCCTGGGGAGCCTGCTCGGCTCGGGCGTCTGGATCATGGACGCCGCCTGGGGCTGGAGCGCGGGCGGCTGGCTGACCACGCGCTTCGGGTTCCATGACTCCATCGCCTCGGCGGTGGTGCACGGCGTCGCCGGTGCCTTCACGCTCGGCGTCCTCCTCAACCTCGGCCCACGCATAGGCAAGTACGACCTGGCCGGGAAGGCGCGCACGTTCCGCGCGCACAACACCCATCTGACCTTGATGGGGCTGATGCTCATCTTCACCGGCTTCTACGGCTTCTACGCCGCCTGCCTCGTGATCCAATCGACCATCACGCCCGGCTGGCTGAACATCTACCTATCGCCGACCACGCTGGGCGCGATCGCGTTCGTGATCACGTTCGGCTTCGCGGGCGGGTTCACCGGCGGCTGGATCGCGAGCAGGGGCGACCCGTTCTGGACCCTGTCGGGCGGGCTCGCCGGTGTGATCTCGGTCTCGGCCGGCGCCGACGTCTACCACCCGTCGCTTGCCTATCTCCTCTCGATCACCGGCGGGATGTTCGCGGTGTACGTCGGTAACTGGATCGAGCGCACGCTGCGAATCGACGACGCGGTCGGCGCCGTCGCAGTCCACGGCTTCTGCGGCTTCTACGGCGTCTTCCTGGTCGGGATCTTCGCCGGGGGATATCCGACGGGGGTCAACAATGTCCCGGTGTCCTTCGGCGGCCAGCTCATCGGCATCCTGACCTTCATCCCACTCGGCTTCCTGCCCGGCTACGCTGGTTCGTGGATCCTGAAGAAGCTGAACCTCCTGCGCGTTCCGCCGGAGGTCGAGCTCGAGGGTCTCGACATGGCCGAGTTCCAACAGGACTTCTTCCCCGAATTCGAACGCGTTCCCGAGACGGTCGTGCTGCCGAGCGGAGAAGAGGTCGAATCGGCTCCCATCCTGCTCGAGGGCCTTGCCCAGGTGAGGAATGGGCACCGCGCAGGCGTTGCCGTCAGTGAGGAAAGGAGGGCGCCGTGATCGACAGCTTCCCCTTCGACAAGTGGAGCGACGACATCAGCGCGTTCTGGACGTTCTGGTCCGAAGACAGAACGGGCACGTACATCATGACCGTGCTCGGCATCATCGTCATGCTCGCCGCGTTCGTGTACTGGACGTGGCTCGAGAACCGGAAACTCCAAGCGCAAGCCGCCCTGCTTCGGGCGGCAGGCGGAATGCCGGCTCCGGGAGGCGTACCGCCCGGACCGGGGCCGAGCCAACCCCCTCTGGCCGGTCCCTCGACTGATCCGGGCGACTAGGAAGGAGAGGACACCATGGCCTGGCTTGACGAGAAACAAATCGAGTTTCCTCCCGAGCAGTCCCCGCACCGGCTTGTGATTCCGGTCTGCCTACTCTTCTCGATCCTCTGCTGCGTGATCGTGATCATCGTGGTGTCGACGGATGCGAACGGCCCGTTCATCGGGCCATGGGGCTAGCACATCACCCTGTCAGAGGCGTATAACTAGCTCATGTCTCCTCTCTATTTGCGTTGTGGAGTTTGCGGCCGCCAGCAGGCCGACGGGATCCTCTCTCGTTCGTCCTGGGGCCACGTCAGCCTCGCGGACGGCAAGAACGCGAGCGCCTGTCCCGAGTGCAAGGACAAGCATTCGGACTGGGAGCAGCGGATCTCGAGCGGCGCCGCTGACGACCAAGGCGCCTACCAGAGCGCCTAGGGGCCTGTCCCAACCCGCTCCGGTGCCCGGGCGCTCTTCTCGGCTTGCAGCGGGGCGTGGAGCCTGAGAGAGTCGCGCGTGAGACGAGGGAGGAACACGTGAAGACAATCGTTGTTGGCTACGACGAGACCGATGCCGCCGACCGCGCGCTGGGCAGGGCGGCCGAGATGGCGGAGGCGTTCAGCGCGCGGCTGATCGTCACGAGCGTGGCGCCCGTCCTGGTCGGAGGAGGGCGCAGCGCCGGAGCGCTGGATCCGACCGATTCACCTCAGCGGCATGCGGAGGAGCTGGCGCACGCACGCGAGCAGCTCGATCCTCGCGGAGTCGAGGCCGAGTACGTTCCGGCCGTCGGTGAGCCCGCGGACACGATCCTCGAGCTGGCGGAACAACGCGGTGCCGACATGATCATCGTCGGAACCCGGGAGCCCGGGATCGTGAACCGGCTGCTAGGGCAGAGCGTGAGCCGCTCCGTCGCGAAGCGCGCTCACTGCGACGTGCTCATCGTTCACCCCGAGCACTAGCCCGCCGGCTCGAGCACGCGCCGGCAGATCCTGCGGGTGAGCTCGACGAGCTCGCGCGCGCGCTCGAGGCGCTCGTCCCCCTCGCGCGTGGCGAGGTTGATCTCGACGAGGTTCGCGCCCGTCCGCACCGCCGCGTCCGCGAAGAAGACCGCCGCGGCCGCATCTCCGTGCAGGTTCGGGTTGCCCCGCTCGGCCAGCTCGGCGGCGAGGGTGGCGACGTCGAGCGCAGCTTCGGCGATCGCGAGCGGCACGTCGGTGGCGCGGGAGAGGGCGTCTCCGATGGCCGCGTCGCGCACCTCCTCGTCGACCTCTTTCGGCATCCGCAGGGCGAGCAGCACATTCTCGTATGCCCGCGCGTCCTCCTCGGCGAGGGGAAGGAGCCGCGCCTTCAGCGCCTCGGCCTGGGCGACCGCCCCGGCGGCGTCCTCCCACTGTTCCTTGGAGAAGCGGGCGGTCATGGCGGCGAGCGAGGCCGCCATGGACCCGACGACGGCCGCGACCGATCCTCCGCCCGGAGCGGAGGTCTCGGCCGAAATCGTCGCGCAGAACTCCGCGACGCTCTGCTGCGCGTAATCCGTCATGGCGCGCGATTCTCCCAGAGCGGCGACGTCCGTGCGAGACATGACCGGGGTCAGACCCCTGACTGGCCGTTTTTGTCAGTGCTCGCCCGCAAAGAGCGAGAAAACCCGTGCCGAAACACGCACGCCCCACCCGTCCACCGCGGACAGGCAGGGGTCAGACCCCGACGTCCTTGAAGGACGCGTTAGAAAAGGCCAACCGTGCGGCCGTTCTCGTCGATGTCGACGTTGACGGCCGCCGGCGTGACGCCGTAGCCCGGCATCGTCTGCATGTCGCCGAGCAGCGGGACGAGCCAGCCTGACCCCGTGTAGGCGCGGATGTCCCGGACGGTGACCGTGAACCCGGTGGGGGCGTTCAGGAGCGTCGGGTCGTGCGAAAGCGAGAGGTGGCTCTTCGCCATGCAGATCGGGAGCTTGTCGTACCCGTTGGCAGTGAACTGCTCGATCTTCTCCTGCGCGGCCGGGAGGAAGACGACGCCGTCGGCGCCGTAGACGCGCCTGCAGACGGCCTCCACCTTGTCGGCGATCGGCGCGTCGAGCGGGTAGATCGGCGCATAGTTCGACGGCTGCTCGGCGGCGTCCACGAGCGCCTCGGCCAGATCGGCCGCGCCGGCGCCGCCCTGCTCGAAGGCCTCGTTCAGCTCGGCCGCGTGCGCCCCGCCTTCGAGCGCGAGCCGGCGCACCGCCTCGACCTCCTCGTCCGGGTCGCCCGGGAAGCGGTTGATCGCCACGACCGCCTTCAGGCCGAACTCGGCCACGATCCCGAGGTGGCGCTGCAGGTTCGCCGCGCCGCGCTCGACGACGTCGACGCCGCCTTCGGGGTCGCCGCCGTGGTGCTTGAGGGCCCGCACCGTCGTGACGAGGCAGATCGCGCTCGGCTGGATCTTGCCGATGCGGCAGACGATGTCGAGGAACTTCTCCATCCCCATGTCGGAGCCGAACCCGCTCTCCGTGACGACGTAGTCGGCGAGCTTCAGGGCGACGAGGTCGGCGACGAGCGAGTTGTTGCCGTGCGCGATGTTCGCGAAGGGGCCGCAGTGGACGAACGCCGGCTGGCCCTCGAGCGTCTGGACCAGGTTGGGCTTGATCGCGTCCTTCAAAAGAACGGTCATCGCGCCCGCCGCGCGGAGCTGCTCGGCGGTGACGGGCTCTCCCTCCCACGTGTAGCCGACGGTGATCGCGCCGAGGCGCTTGCGCAGGTCGTCGAGGTCGCGGGCGACCGCGAGGATCGCCATCACCTCGGAGGCGGCCGTGATGTCGAAGCCGGTCTCGCGGACATAGCCGTTCGGGCGCCCGCCGAGCCCCACGACGATCTGGCGGAGCGCCCGGTCGTTGATGTCCATGCAGCGGCGCCAGCTCACCGTCAGCGGGTCGATCCCGAGCTTGTTCCCGTGCAGGAGGCTGGCCTCGAGCATCGCCGCCAGGAGGTTGTTGGCCGCGCCGATCGCGTGGATGTCGCCGGTGAAGTGGAGGTTCATGTCCTCCATCGGGACGACCTGGGCGTACCCGCCGCCGGCTGCGCCGCCCTTGATCCCGAAGACCGGGCCGAGCGACGCCTCTCGGATGCAGAGAGCCACCCTCTTGCCGATGTGCCCGAGGCCCTGCGTCAGGGAGACCGACGTCGTGGTCTTCCCCTCGCCGGCCTTCGTCGGCGTGATCGCGGTCACGCAGATGAGCTTCCCGTCGGGCTTCGACGCGAGGCGCTCGACGACGTCGAGCGACACCTTCGCCTTGTACTTCCCGTAGAGGTCGTACTCGTCCGGTTCGAGCCCTGCTCCTTCGGCGATCTCCGTGATCGGGCGGAGCTCCGCCTCCTGGGCGATCTCGAGGCTGGAAGGCATCTGCGTGGCCAAGTCGGTCTCTCCTTTAGTGGCTGACTGCCGCGGCTGCGAGCTCGGAGACGAGCCGGTCGCGGTAGAAGCGCTCGAGCGCGAACGGTGCGATCAGCTGCGGAGTCTTTCTGGTCGCGATCTGCTCCGCAAGCGTCGTCCCGACGATGGGCGCGGCCTTGAAGCCGTACGTGCCCCAGCCGCAGCTGACGAGGAACCCGTCCACCTCGGTCGCCCCGAGGATCGGGCTGTAGTCCGGCGAGAGGTCGCAGAGGCCCGTCCATGAGCGCAGGATTCGCGCCTGCTCGAGCTGCGGGAAGAGCTCGAGCGCGTGGCGGGCCGAGTATTCGAGGAACGGGAAGGTCCCGATCCCCTTGTAGGTCGTGTACGGCTCGATCTCGGCGCCGATCAGGAACTCCCCACGGTCGGTCTGCGAGATGTAGACGTGCATCTGCGACGAGACGATGATCACGTCGAGGAACGGCTTCACCGGCTCGGTCACGAAGGCCTGGAGGATGTGCGTCGTGATGGGGAGCGGCACATCCGCGAGGTCGGCGACGAGGGTCGACCAGCCGGCGGTGCACGAGACGACCGTGTCGCAGTCGATGTGGCCGCGGTTCGTCTCCACGCCGGTGACGCGGCCGTTTGCGCGGTCGATGCCGGTCACCTCGGTGTACGGGTGGATCTCGGCGCCCGCCCTGTCGGCTCCACGCGCAAAGCCCCAGACGACCGCGTCGTGGCGGATGATCCCGCCCGGCGGGTGGTAAAGGGCCGCCTGCACCGGCCAGGTGACGTCGTCGGACAGGTCCATCTCCGGGCAGAGCTTGCGGATCTCGTCCGGGTAGATGACCCGGCTGTCGATCCCGAGCAGCTTGTTCACCTCGGCGCGCTCGTTCGCGGTGATGATCCCGCGGTCGGAGTGGGCAAGAGTCAGGTGGCCCTGCTGCGAGAAGAGCAGGTTGAAGTCGAGGTCGGCGCCGAGGCGCTCGTAGAGCCTGACGCTCTCCTTGTAGAACTCCGCGCCCTCGGGAGTGCGGTAGTTCGCGCGGATGATCGTCGTGTTGCGGCCGGCCGCGCCCGAGCCGATGTAGTTCTTCTCGAGGATCGCGACGTCGGTGATCCCGTGGTTCTTCGCCAGGTAGTACGCGGTCGCGAGCCCGTGCGAGCCGCCGCCGACGATCACGACGTCGTAGCGATCCTTGAGCTCGGCACGAGGGCGCCACATGCGCCTGACCCGGAAGATGTCCTTCACGCGCGTTCCTCGCCGGCACCGGCTGTTGCCGGGCAAAGCCCGGCTTCGCGCGGTGCCTGTCGCCGCTGGCTGCGTGATCCTGCGCTCGCGACACCTCGCCGTACCACTCGTACTGTCTCGGCGTCGCTCGCTTGCCTCCCTTGCCGGCGACGACCGAGGAACGCGCGGCTGCTACTCATTGCTGCAACCCGTCCCAGGCGTCGATGACGACCTCGGCGAGGTAGTCCGAGTACTCCTGGCCGAACCAGAGCGCGAAGGAATCGCCGTCACGCGTGACCACGGCTTGGATGTGGGCGACCGCGCCCACGGCTGGCAGCGCGTCGAGGTCGAGATCCGTGATCCGCCGCATGACCTGCTCGCCGCGGACCGAGAGCCCCGCGAGGCTCGCGCTCACGTCTATCGCCAGGAAGTGCTGGGCGAGTTCCCGGCACAGGTCCGCGGCTCTCGCGACGTCGCAGAGCGCCAGGCCTCGTGTCGGCGTGATTCTCACGAGCTCGATGCCCTTGGCATCGAGCGAGCCCAGGTCGCCGCGGATCTCGACCTTCCCGGTGCGCGAGAGGTCCGAGATATCGGGCGGAGCGTCCTGGAGCGCGCGCTCGAGCGGGGAGCGCCACACCGCGTCGGCCGAGGCGCGGCCGGGGGAGAGGAAGGCCAGCTCGTTCACGAGCGCAGCCTCTCTCCGTCGGGATCGAAGAACGGCCGCAGCCGCACGGTTGCGCGCTCGAAGCCCCCGTCGACGGTGACGAGGAACGACCTGCCCTCCTCGGCGATCTCCGCGGGCACCCAGGCCATGCCGATCGCCTTGCGAAGCTCCGGGCTCCAGCGCGAGCTCGTGATCCTTCCGATGGGGCGCGTGCCCTCGAGAACGACCTGCGCGCCTTCGAGCGGCACCTTGCCGTCCTCCATCTCGAAGCCGACGAGGAGCTCCTGGAGCCCGCGCTCCTGCACGTGCTCGAGCGACCACTTGCCGACGAAGTCGTCCTTGTCGAGCTTGGCGATCCAGGGCATGCTCGCCTCGAGGACGTTCGACTCGGAGTCCGTGTCCTGCCCGACGAGGATGTGCATCTTCTCGAGGCGGAGGATGCGCTGCGGCTCGAGCCCGAAAGGGCGGATGCCGAAGTCCTCGCCGGCCTCGAGGATCTTGTTCCAAACGTGCTCTCCGTACGGGCTCGGGAAGTGGAGCTCGTAGCCGAGCTCGCCGACGAAGCCGATCCGGAGGATGAGCGAGGGCACCCCGGCGATCTGCGCCTCGCGCGCGTCCAGGTACGAGAGCGCGTCGTTCGAGAGGTCGAGATCGGTCAGCTTCCGCATCACGTCGCGTGCGCGCGGGCCGGCGACGTTGACGGCTGCGAGCCCCCCGGTCACGTCGACGATCTCGACGTCCATCCCCCAGACCGCGTTCCACCACTCGAACCACTCGAGGACGGCGCCGGCGCCGGTGGAGGTCGTCGTCACGTAGTAGGTCTCGTCGTCGAGCCGCCCGATCGTGCCGTCGTCCATGATCCGGCCCGCATCCGAGTTGAGGACGCCGTAGCGGATCCGCATCGGCTTCATGTCGCCGAAGCGGTTCGGATAGAGCCGCTCCAGGAACTCGGCGGCGTCGGGCCCGCGGACGATCATCTTCCCGAGAGTGGAGACGTCGATGACGCCGACCGAGGCGTGGACGGACTGGGCCTCGCCCTCGGCGTCGCCGTACGAGTGCGGGCGGCGCCACGTGCCGGTCCACATCATCTTCGCGCCGAGCTCCTTGTGGCGGTGGTGGATGGACGTGCGCTGCGCCGGCTCGTGCGGACGGCCGGCGAGGAGCCCGAGCGTGACCGGAGCCCAGGGCGGCCGCGCGGTCGTCGTCCCGATGCTGGCCTCGTCGCTCTCGTTCTCCCTCGCGTAGAGGCGGATGGAGGGCACGTGGCAGAGCCGGCCCTGGCAGGGGCCCATCGTCACGGTCGTGTAGCGCTTGGCGAGCTCGATCGAGTCGAAGCCTTCTGCGATCGCGCGCTTCAGGTCCTTGTCGGTGACGTCCTCGCAGACGCACACGAAGCACTTGCCCTTCCCGGAGGCGCCGTTGTACGAGGCTGCGGGCACCGCGCCGGCGAGGCCCTCGCCCGTCACGGATCCCACCGCCTCGATCCCGTCCGGGATGTCGGTGGGGACGAAGACTCCTCGCCTGGGGTCGTACTCGACCCGCGCGCCCGCCTGCGAGAGCAGGGAGTAGGCCGGCTGGCGGCCTCCCGACATCACCAGCAGGTCACAGTCGACCTTGCGCTCGTCGATCTCGACGGCGCGCAGGATGCCGCCGCGGCCCCGGCCGACGATCTCGCGCAGACGCTCACGCCGCAGGTCGTAGACGGCGGCGATCTCGACACCCGCCTCGCGGAGTAGCGTGGCAGCCTCGCGGCCCACCTCGTCGGCGGTGACCACGACGGCCTTCTCGCCCGGCTTGATGCGCCAGTCCTCGACAAGGCGGCGGACGCCGTCCGGGAGCATGACGCCGACGAGATCGTTCCCGGGAAAGACGAGGGGCTGCTCGACCGTCCCGGTCGCGACGACGATGTGCTCGGAGCGGAAGCGGTAGAGCACGCGGCCCGCGTCGACGGGAACGAGCCCTCCCTCCCAGATCCCGAGCGCACGGCCGGGCGAAATGACCTCGATCCCCTCGACCGGGTCGACGAAGCCCTCGTCGACGAGGACGACCTGACGCCCCGAAGCTGCGTGCTCACGGGCCGCCTCGAGCCCGGATCGACCGCCGCCGATGACCAGGACGTCGGCCCGGCGATGCTCCACGTCGTAGCGGTTGGCGCGGGTCGCGTGCTTCGGCAGCTTGCCGAGCCCGGCGAGGTTGCGGAGGAACTTCTCGTAGAGCGGCCAGGCCCAGCGCGGCCGGATCATCGTCCGGTAGTAGAAGCCGACGGGGGTGAACGGCCCGCCCATCTTGTCGGTGGCGGCCAGGAAGTCGTGCTCGAGCGAGCCCCAGACGTTCTGCGGCCGGACGCTCGCCCCTTCGCGGACGGGCTCGGCGCAGACGCGGATGTTGGGCACGCCGTCGACGGTCATCATGCAATTCGGGCAATTGCCCGAGCAGCACAGGAGCCCGCGCGGACGGTGGTACTTGAAGCTGCGCGAGAAGACCCGCTGGCCCGAGGCGTAGAGCGCGGAGCCGATCGTGTCTCCCTCGAAGGCTCGCACCTGCTCGCCGCCGAAGGTGAACGAGACCTCCCGCTCACGGTCGATCCTCTCTCCGGGCCGGGCGGGAAGCCTCATACCGCAGGCGTGTCCGGGGTCGCGACCGATTCGGGGCCGGGTGTGCCGGCGCGGGACGAGGGGTCGACGATCTCGGTGCGGAGCACCTCGTTCGTTCTCGTGTCGCGCTCCGCCTGGAACCAGATGTTGCAGCCCTGGCGGTGGTACCACCATTCGCGCTGCACGCCGGCGACGTTGCGGCGGAAATAGATGTAGCTGGTCAGCTCGCGAAGTGTGGGTGACTCCTTCGGGCGCACGGTCACCTCGCCGGCGCAGCTGAACTCGTTCACGTCACGCGGCCCGCAGTTCGGGCAGTCGAGCAGGAAGCTCACGCTGCCGGCTCCTCGACCTGGCCGAGCATCCGCTGCAGCTCGGCAAGGACCCAGACCAGGGCATCACGCGTCGCCTGCTCGGCCGCCTCGCCGTCGTGCGCCCGGCAGGCCTCGAGCAGCGTGTCGGGGCCTCGGCGAAGGGCCGCGAAGGCCTCGGAATCGCGGCAGAGATAGAGGATGTAGCGCTCGACGCGGATCCGCTGGTCCTCGAGGGCACGAAGGAGCCGCGGCCGCTCGGCGCAGGCGTAGCAGGCATCGCGGAGGGACCAGAACGAGGCGAGGTAGGCGTCGAGATCGCTCGCGCGGAAGGCGCGCTCCATCTCGTCGCGCGCGGACTCCATCTCGGTGAGCGCCGCCTCCGTGCAGTTCTCGGCGCCGGCACGGGCGAGGAAGGTCTCGAGGCCGAGGCGGAGCGCCTGGATCTCTTCGAGCTCCTCGACGGAGAGGGACGCCACGCGGGAGCCCCTGCGCGGGATGCTGACGACGAGCCCTTCGCTCTCGAGCCGGCGGAGCGCGTGGCGTACCGGCGTCAGGCTGACCTCCAGGCGGCCGGCCACCTCCTCGAGGCGCAGCCGCTCGCCCGGCGCGAGCTCCAGGCGTCCGATCTCCTCGCGGAGAATGCGATAGACGCCGTCCTCGACGGACGAGATCTCGAGCGGGCTGGAGGTCTCGGCGGCCACCGTTGATCTTTGATCAAAGACGACAGTAATGCTGCTGTCAAGCGCTAACCGCGGCCGGGCCAAAGCTTCCCTTGTGTTGCACGGACGGCCTCTTCCTGGCCGCGTTGCCGTGAATCCATGCGATCGAGAGTTTGTGCGTGTGCAACACAAGGCCACGTTTGTGAGCACGCCTCAGCGGCGCGCGGTCACGCGGTGATCGGGACGTAGCCGGGCTGGGCGGCGACGCGCTCGATCCACGCCTCGATCTTGGGATAGCCGGCGAGGTCGAAGCCGCCCTCGCCGGCGACGTGCGTGTAGGCGTAGAGCGCGATGTCGGCGATCGAGAAGCCGTCTGCGAGGAAGTCGCGCCCGTCCGCAAGGCCGTGCTCGAGCGCGTCGAGCGCGACGCGGCCGCCGCGTCGCTTCTCCTCGAGAGCCTCCTGTGAGGGCGCCATGTCGTGGAGCATCCAGTGCCGCGCCACGGCGATGAAAGGCTCGTGGCTGTACTGCTCGAAGAACATCCACTGCAGCGCCTTGGCGCGGTCGTAGGGGCCTTCCGGCACGTACTGCGTCCCCTCGCCGAAGTACCAGAGGATCGCGCCGGACTCGCCGAGCGGGCGCCCGTCGTCGAGGACGACCGTCGGCACGCGCAGTCCGGGGTTGAGCCCGCCGAGCACCTCTTCGCGGTCCGACTTGTCGACCACCGAGACCTCGCGCCGCTCGTACTCGACGCCGAGGAGGGCGAAGAGGAGCCGAACCTTGTAGCAGTTGCCCGAGACCGCCGAGTCGTAGAGGACGACGGTCATCGGTCGCCGTCCGCGCCGGGGATCCAGTCCGTGCCGGCGAGAGGGACCTTCGCCATCGCCGCGGCCTCGACGGTGAGCGCGACGAGGTCCTCGGGCTCGAGGTTGTGGACGTGCGACTTGCCGCAGGCGCGGGCGAGCGTCTGCGCCTCGAGGGTGAGCACTCGGAGGTAGTTGGCGATCCGCCGCCCGCCCAGCACCGGATCGAAGCGCGCCGCGAGCTCGTCGTCCTGGGTCGAGATCCCGGCGGGGTCGAGGCCGGCCTGCCAGTCGTCGTAATAGCCGGCCGCGCTTCCGATCGCCCGGTACTCGGCGTCGCGCTGCGGGTCGTTGTCGCCCATGGCGATGAGCGCGGCGGTTCCGATCGAGACGGCGTCGGCGCCGAGCGCGAGCGCCTTCGCGACGTCGGCACCCGTGCGGATCCCTCCGGAGACGATCAGCTGCACCTTACGGTGCATGTCGAGCTCCACGAGCGCGTCGGCGGCGATGCGCACGGCAGGCAGCGTCGGAATGCCCACGTGCTCGATGAAGACATCCTGCGTCGCCGCTGTCCCGCCCTGCATGCCGTCGACGACGATCACGTCGGCGCCCGCCTTGACCGCGAGCTGGACGTCGTAGTAGGTCCGGGTCGCTCCGACCTTGACGAAGATCGGCTTCTCCCAGTCTGTGATCTCGCGAAGCTCGCCGATCTTGATCTCGAGGTCGTCGGGGCCCGTCCAGTCGGGGTGGCGCGAGGCGCTGCGCTGGTCGATCCCCTTGGGGAGGTTGCGCATCTCCGCGACCCGGTCGGAGATCTTGTGCCCGAGGAGCATCCCGCCGCCGCCCGGCTTGGCGCCCTGGCCGACGACGACCTCGATCGCGTCGGCCTTGCGCAGGTCGTCCGGGTTCATGCCGTAGCGGGAGGGAAGGAGCTGGTAGACGAGGATCTTCGAGTGCTCGCGCTCCTCGGGCGTCATGCCGCCGTCGCCGGTGGTCGTCGAGGTGCCCATCTCCGTCGCCCCGCGTCCGAGAGCCTCCTTCGCCGGGGCGGAGAGCGCGCCGAAGCTCATCCCGGCGATCGTGATCGGGATGCTGAGCGCGAGCGGCTTCTTCGCGAAGCGCGTCCCGAGCGTGACGTTGGTGTCGCAGCGCTCCCGGTAGCCCTCGAGCGGGTAGCGGGAGATGCTCGCGCCGAGGAGCAGGAGGTCGTCGAAGTGCGGGACGCGCCGCTTCGCGCCGAAGCCGCGGATGTCGTAGATGCCTTCCCGAGCGGCGCGGTGGATCTCGGCGATGACGCTGCGGTCGTAGAGATACGACTCGCGGAGCGCCCAGGGGTGGCCGTTTCCCTCCGTCATCAGTACGCGCTCGCATTGTCGATGGAGAAGTTGTAGAGCTTGCGCGCGGACCCGTAGCGGCGGAAATCCTCTGGATGCACGTCGCCGATGCCGGCATCGGCGAGAAGCGCCCGCACCTCGTCCACGTGCTCGTCGCGGAGCTCCTTCTCGATGCAGTCGGCCCCGAGACCCCCGACCTCGCCGCGCACGTAGAGGCGTGCCTCGTAGATCGAGTCGCCGAGCGCATCGCCCGCGTCGCCGCACACAACCAGGCGGCCCGTCTGCGCCATGAACGCGGACAGATGGCCGACGGAGCCGCGGACGACGATGTCGACGCCCTTCATCGAGATTCCACAACGGGCCGACGCATCGCCGTATACGACGACGAGGCCTCCGCGCCCGGTCGCGGCGGCCGACTGGCTCGCGTTCCCGTGCACGTAGACGCGGCCGGACATGATGTTCTCGGCAAGCCCCGTGCTCGCGTTCCCGTGCACGCGCACGGTCGCGAGCTTGTTCATGCCGGCGCAGTAGTAGCCGACGTGCCCGTCCACGTCGACCTCGATCTCGGCGTCCAACCCCGCGGCCACTGCGTGGGCGCCGTTCGGGTTCACGATCCGCCAGTGCGTCGGGCCGCCCTCGCGAGCGACCTCGTGCAGGCGTTGGTTCAGCTCGCGGAGGGGCGTGACGGCGAGGTCGACGACCTCGACATCCGTCGCCGGCTGCGCCTCCGCCGCCATCAGACGCGCTGCCGTTCCCAGGCGTAGACGACGCCGGGCGCGGGCTCCCAGGCGCGCGCCTCGGAGGCGCCGGGGAGGACGGAGATCGCGCGCCACTCGGAGCCCATTGCGACCCAGTCGTCGGTCTCGGCGAGGACCGCCGGCTTGCAGGCGATCGGGTCGCGGAGCACGGCGAACCCCTCGATCGTGCCGACGAGGAAGGTGTAGAAGCCGTCGAGGTCGTCGAGGCAGCCTTCGAGCGCCTGCTCGAGGGAGGCGCCTTCGCGCAGCCGCCAGGCGAGATACCCGGCCGCGACCTCGGTGTCGTTCTCCGTCTGGAAGTCGATGCCCTCGCGGCGCAGCCTCTCGCGCAGCCGGTTGTGGTTCGAGAGCGAGCCGTTGTGGACGAGGCAGAGATCGAGCCCGGTGGAGAAAGGATGCGAGCCCTCCGTCGTCACCCTGCTCTCGGTTGCCATGCGCGTGTGTCCGAGCGCGTGCGTGCCGTGGAAGTCCTCGAGCGCGAAGCGGCGGACGAACTCCTCCGGGAGACCGGTCTCCTTGTAGATCTCGATCGTCTGCCCCGCGCTCATGACGCGGAGCTCCGGGTGCGCCTGACGGACCCACGCCTCTGCGTCGTCCGCTTCCGCCTCGACGACGAAGACCGCGTGGCTCGAGCGGACCTCGGGGTCGGAGCAGCCTCCGAAGGCCTGGCGAAGCTCGCCTGCAAGCGCGGCCCAGGCCTGGAGCGGGTCGGCGGAGAAGAGCGTCAGCTTGCTCGAGCCGCTCGGGGCCGGGTCACGGTAGACCGCGACGCCGGCGCTGTCCGGCCCACGATCGTTCATCTGGGCGAGCATCGCGCCCAGGTGCCGCCCGAGCGACTCTTCGATCTCAGCCGATTTGGCGAACAGCCCGACGATCCCGCACATGTGTACTCAACTTACACTCTGGGTGGCAGTCGATTCCGCATGAAATAGACGTTCTTCCCTCAGGGCGGATGGAGCTTTCCTACATATCTAGAAGCGCGTCAGGTACTCCCGCACTTCCCAGGGGGTGACCTGCTCGTGGTAGCGGGCCCACTCGTCTCGCTTCACGCGGATGAAGTAGTCGACGTAGTCCTCGTCCCGGCCGCGGCCCAGGGCCTTGCGGAGGACGTCGTCGCCCTCGAGTTCCTCGGTCGCGTCGAGGAGGTTGGCCGGGAGGGTCTCGAGCCCGCGCGAGCGCAGCTCGGCGTAGGGGATCTGGTAGAGGTTCTCGCTGTTCGGGTCGCCGGGGTCGAGTCCCGAATCGATCCCGTCGATCCCGGCGGCAAGGATCACCGCCGCAGCGAGGTAGGGGTTGCAGCTGCCGTCGATCGTACGGTCCTCGACCCTGCCCGGGCCGGGGATGCGCAGCATCTGCGTGCGGTTGTTGTAGCCGTACGAGATCCAGACGGGCGACCACGTGGCGCCACTCGTCGTCGAGCCGACCTTGAGGCGCTTGTAGGAGTTGACCGTGGGCGCGGTCACCGCGCTGTAGGCCTTCGCGTGCTTCTTCAGGCCGGCGATGAACCTGTAGGCCGTGTCAGAGAGGCCGAGCCCGCGTGGGTCGTCCTCGTCGAGAAAGAGGTTCGTGTCGCCGTCCCAGAGGGACATGTGGAAGTGGCAGCCGTTTCCGGTCAGGTTCGTGAACGGCTTCGGCATGAACGTCGCGAGGATGTTCCTGCCCTCGTCCCGGCCCTTCCGCTCGGCGAGCTGGTGGACCATGTAGCGGAAGAAGATCGCGCGGTCGCAGCTCGTGAGCGCGTCCGTGTACGTGAAGTTCTGCTCGAACTGGCCGTTCGCGTCCTCGTGGTCGTTCGCGTAGTTGCCCCAGCCGAGCTCGTTGACGTAGCGCGAGACGGTCGTGAGGAAGTCGTAGTGCCGGCTGAGGCCGTTGAGGTCGTAGCAAGGCTTCTCGAGCGTGTCGAGCGCATCGGCGAGCGCGATCGAGCCATCGTCCCGGAGTTCGACGAGGAAATACTCGAGCTCGAGGCCCATGCGAAAGTCGAAGCCCTTCGTTCGGGCCTTCTCGAGCTGGCGGCGGAGGATCGTGCGCGGGTCGTAGGCCCACTCCTCGCCGTCCACGTGGATGTCGCAGGCGAAGCGAGCGACAGTCGGTTCCCACGGCACCGGCGTGAAGCTCGCGAGGTCGGGGATCGCTGCGATGTCGGGGTCGCTCGGGAACTGGCCGATCTCACCGGCCGCGAAGCCCGCGAATCCGGCTCCGTCGGAGACCAGGTCGTCGAGGTTGGCGGCCGGCACGAGCTTCGCGCTCGGCCGGGCGTACATGTCCACGAACTGCGCGAAGTAGAACTCGATTCCGCGCTGCTCGGATTCCTTGCGAATGTCTTCGACAGTCGGTGCGGCGGCGAGTGTCGCCATGCGGCCTCCTCCCTCGCTGCGGGTTGGGTGACGCGAGATTAAACAGGGACGAGGCGCCTGCCGATGGCAGGTCCCTACAAGCGTTTGGCGAGGCTTATGTGGGCTGTGACCGGCCCAGGGCCTCGTCGAGCTTCACCATCTTCACGGCGATCTCGATCAGGAGCCAATCCTCCTTGCGGAGGTCGAGGCCCGAGAGCTCCTGGATGCGGCGCAGGCGCTGCCTGAGCGTGTTCGGATGGACGTACAACGCCTCCGCGGTGGCGCTGATGTTGCCGCGGCGGCGGAGGAACTCCTCGAGCGTCTTGAGCAGAGATGTCTGCCGCTGACGGTCGTACTCGGCGATCTTCGCGACGAGGTCGCGCTGCGAGTCGCGGACGGTTGAGTCGAGCGACATCCTCAGCAGGTACTTGTACGGCCCCAGCTCCTCGTAGGTCATGACGCCCGGGGTGCCCCGGATCACCGAGCCGAGGAGGGCGTGCCCCGCCTCCTCGAAGCCCGCCTGGAAGCTCGGAGCGCCCGCGCACGGGTTCGAGATGCCGATCGAGGCCGCGCTGCCGATCTCCGCGTGAACGGCCTGGATCCGCTCGACGAGGGCGGCCTCGCCCGCGGAGGGGACACGCAGGAGGGCGCGGCTCGAGTCGTCGCGATGGTCGAACAGGGAACCTGGAGCCGCTGCCGCGATCGCCTTCTCGACGGCTTCGTCCGGCGGGGCGACCTCGACGACGACGTACGTGCGGTCGAAGTCGCAGCGGAGGCGCGCCGCGCGTCCCTCGACGGCGCCCAGGACGTTGCCTCCCGCGAGCTGCTCGAAGAAGTCCTTGATCAGGTTCTTCTCGGTCAGCCGCTCGATCAGCTCGATCTTCTTGATCGCGACCGCGGTCTGATTCGCGGCCGCACGCGCGAGGTCGACCTCGGTCGTCCCCTCGGCCGTGATGAGGCCGAGGAGCTCGTCGTCGGCGACGATCGGGACGGCGACGCTGGCCGAGCGCCCGCTTCGCGCCAGCGGGCCGAGCTCGGAGAGCCGGATGACCGCGCGGGCCTCCTCCTCGCCCGGCGCCGAGGCGCGAAGGCGGAGCTCCTCCGAGCCGCCGTCGAGCATGTACACGTGGCACGAGCGGCTGTGCAAAAGCTGCCGGGTGCGGTCCGCGACCGCGGTCAGCACCTCGCCGAGCTGCTGCGCCCGCGCCAGGGTCTCCGCGAGCTCGGTGAGGTGCTCGAGCTCGCCAACGCGCTGGCGGGTCTCCTCGTAGAGGCGGGCGTTCTCGATCGCTCCGCCGACGAGTGACGCCGTCGACGTGAGGAGCTCGACCTCCTCCGCGCTGAACTCGCGAGGCGCCTCGGTGTGCATCGAGATCGCGCCGATGACTGCGTCGCGCCCAGAGATGGGGACGGAGAGGAGCGACTGGAATTTCTCCTCCTCGAGCTCGGAGACGAACTCGTTGCGCGGGTCGTCGATCGCGTTCTGCGTGAAGGCGGGCTCGCCGTGCTCGACCGCCCACCGCGCGATGCCCTTGTCGAGCGTGATCTCCCCCACGAGGTCCGTGTAAGGCTCGGAAGCTGCCCGCAGCACCAGCCGGTCGTCCTCGATCAGGTAGACGAAGCAGGCGTGGACGGCGCTCGCATCGGAGAGGAGGCGCACGACGGCGCCCATGACCTCGTCGAGGTCGAGGGATGAGCCGACCGTCGAAACGATCTCGTACAGGATCCGCTCGCCCGCCTGAGCCGCAGGTGGCCCGTTCCCCACGGGGGGATCCTACGCCGTTGCGGAGCCGCGTCCTAGGGGCGCGTCCGAAGGAGTCAAGCGGGGGTCAGACCCCGCATGGCCGAAAGCGCCTTCGAATGGCTCGCGAAACGGCTTGCAGAGCCAATTCTTCAGGCCGCGGTGGGCGTGGCCGAAAGGGCCCTCGGGGTCAGACGCCTGTGTCCGAAAAGGACGTGGTCGGATGGGCCGGCGGGGTCAGACCGACTTGTCCCAAGAGGACTAGCGGGCGGCCGGCTTGAGGGCCGAGCTGACCGGCTCGATGCGGATCGCGGACGTCTTGTACTCCGGCGTGCCGATGAGCGGGTCGCCCACGTCGTGCGTGAGCCAGTTCACCTTCGCCTGCGCGAAGTGGAGCGCCATCCAGACGAGGCCGGGGTAGACGCGCTCGCCGACTGCGGCCCGAGCCTCGAGCTCCCCGCGGCGCGAGACGAGCCGCACCCAGTCGCCGTTCTCGACTCCGAGCGCCGCAGCGTCGTCGGGATGCATCTCGACGAAGGGATCCTCCTGCTTCTGCACGACCCCCTCCTCGCGCATGGTCATCGTCGCCGAGTTGTAGTGGTAGAGCGTGCGGCCGGTCGAGAGCACGAAGGGATACTCGGAGTCGGGCTGCTCGATGGGGGGCTGGTACTCGACGGGGTAGAACTTCCCCTTCCCGCTCGGCCGGGACGGGCTCGGCGCGTGCAGGAACGGGGTGCCTGGGTGGTCGCGGTCGGTGCACGGCCACTGGAGCCCCACCTCTTCGATGCGGTCGTAGCGGATGCCCGTCCAGAGCGGCGAGAGGTCGGCGAACTCGTTCCAGGCGTCCTCGGCTGTGCGGTACTCGGGCCACTCGCCGCCCAGGGCTTTCGCCATGTCGACGACGATCTGCCAGTCCTCACGCGCCTCACCGGGGCACGGGAGCGCCTTGCGCACGCGGTTCACGCGCCGCTCGGTGTTCGTGAACGTTCCGTCCTTCTCGGCGAAGCTCGAGGCGGGGAAGACGACGTCGGCCAGCCGCTCGGTCGTCTCGTTCAGGAAGAGATCCTGCGTGACGAGGAACTCGAGGTGCTCGAGCCCCTCCTCGACGTGGTGGGCGTTCGGCTCGGTCTGGGCCGGGTTCTCGCCGATGAGGTAGAGCGCCTTGATGCGTCCGTCGTGAAGGCCCGACATGATCTGGTCGAGCCGGTAGCCGGGCGTTTCCGGCACCTCGACGCCCCAGGCCTCGGAGAACTTCTGCCGCACGTCGGCGCTGTCTGCCGGCTGGTAGCCGGGGAAGTAGGCGGGGTTGGCGCCCGCATCGTTCAGGCCCTGGACGTTGTTCTGGCCGCGAAGGGCGTTCAGCCCCGTCGACTCGTAGCCCAGGTGGCCCGTCATGAGGACGAGGTTGGAGAGCGACCAGATGTTGTCGACTCCGCACGCGTGCTCGGTGATCCCGAGCGTGTAGAAGATCGCCGCGTGCTTCTCGGTGGCGTACTCGCGTGCCGTCGCGACGATGTCGGCGGCGGGAACGCCGGTGACCTTCTCCGCCTCCTCCGGCGTGTAGCGGGCGACGACCTCGGCGACCGCCTCGAAGTCCTCGGTGTGCTCGCGGATGTACTCCTCGTTCTGGAGCCCCTCCCTGAGGATGACGTGCATCATCGCGTTGATCAGCCAGACGTCTGACCCCGGCCGGAGCTGAAGGTGGCGCCTGGCGAGCTTGGTCAGCCAGATCTTCCTAGGATCGGCGACGACGAGGGTGGCGCCCTTGCGCGCGGCCTTCTTCATGCGCAGCGCGAGGACGGGGTGCGCCTCGGTCGTGTTCGACCCGATCACGAGGATGAAGCGCGCGTTCTCGATCTCCGGGATCGAGTTGGTGGTAGCGCCTCTGCCTAACGACCTGACCAGGCCGTAGAGGGTCGGAGCGTGTCAGGTGGCTTCGCAGCTGTGGATCGAGTTCGTCCCGATGACCGAGCGCGCCAGCTTCTGGATGAGAAAGTTCTCCTCCATCGTCAGGCGCGCCGAGGCGAGAAACCCGATCGACTGTGGGCCGTGCTCCGCCTTGACGCGGTTCAGCCCGTCGGCGGCGACCTGCAGTGCGTCGTCCCACGTCGTCTCGTGGAGCTCGCCGTCCTCGCGCCGCACCAGCGGCTTCTCGAGGCGATCGGGGTGGTGGACGAAGTTGAAGGCGAAGCGGCCCTTGACGCAGAGGTTGCCCTCGTTCGAGACGTAGCTCGGATCCGAGGTCACCTTCACGATCCTGTTCGTCTCGGGATCGACGTTGAGGTCGATCTGGCAGCCGACCCCGCAGAAGGTGCACGTCGTCTTGGTCTTGACGAGCTCGCGCTCGGGCTGCTCGGTGCCTTCCAGGAACTTCTCGAAGATCGCGCCGGTCGGGCAGACGGACAGACAGCCGCCGCAGAGCTCACACTCGGTGTCGAGCCACGAGCGCTCCCAGGTCGGGACGATGCGCGCGTGCGGCCCGCGGCCCTCGAGGGAGAGCGCCGAGCACTGCATCACCTCCTGCGTGTAGCGCACGCAGCGGTTGCAGAGGATGCAGGCGTCGGGCGTGTAGCCCATGAGGCGGTTGCGGTCCTCGTAGTCCTTGCGCTTCGCGTCCGGAAGGACGAAGGGCGCCTCCGCGTCGAGCTCCGCCGCGAGATCGGTGAGCTCGTTGGGGCGCCCGCCCGGATTGGGATCGAGATGCTCGGCGAGAAGCATCTCGGTGAGCGTCTTCCGGTAGGCCGGGACGGCGGAGTTCGTCGAGACGACCATGCCCTCGGTGACGCGGGTCGCGCAGGCGGGCAGCGGGCGCGGCGAGCCTTCGACGCCGACGACGCACATGCGGCAGCCGCCGTAGGGGTCGAGCTTGTCGTCGTGGCAGAGCGTCGGGATGAAGACGCCGTGGCGCGCTGCGGCGTGCACGAGCAGCTCCCCCTCGGGCGCACTCGCCTCGCGGCCGTCCAGCGTGAAGCGAACCATCGAGCTCATCTTATTGCGGGCTCACCAAGCGGCTCGAAGAGATCCGGCCAGTGTGCGAACGCGTTCCGCATCGGGAAGGGCGCGCCCTGGCCGAGGCCGCAGATCGACGTGGCGGCCATCGCGTCGAGCCATTCCTCCGCCTGCTCCCGGGTCATCGCCGCCTCGCCCTTGGCGAGCTCCTCGACGAGGTGGTGCATGCCGCGGTTGCCGATCCGGCACGGCGTGCACTTCTGGCAGGACTCCTCGGCGAAGAAGCGCATCGTCTCCGCGAGCAGGCGAAGCGGCGAGTAGCTCACCGGGAAGACCTGAACGGCGGCCGACCCGGGGCCCGCGTTCCATTCCCGCAGGCTCTCGCGCGTGAGCGGCACGTCGAGGGCGGCCGGCGGGAGGATTCCGCTCGCGGCGCCGCCTGGGACGACCGCGCCGACCTCCTCGGTCGCGCCGCCGGCGTAGTCGTCGATCAGCTGCCTGGGCGTGACGTCGAGCGGCGCCTCGTAGCACCCGGGCGCCTTCACCGCGCCCGTGACCGACCACAGACGGACGCGCGGCCACGCATCACCGCCGTCGCGCAGGATGGCGGGCACGTGGGCCAGCGTCTCGACGTTGTTGATCAGCGTGGGGCGGCCGAGGTAGCCGGCCTGGCTCGGGAAGGGCGGCTTCAGCCGCGGCATCCCGCGGCGGCCCTCCATCGACTCGAGCATGGCGGTCTCCTCGCCGCAGATGTACGCGCCGGCCCCGACAACGAGCTCGAGGGAGCGCCCGTCGAGGAGACCCGCCGTGCGGAGCTCCTCGAGCGCCTGCTCGAGCCGCGCGCGTGCCGTCGCGTACTCCTCTCGGAGATAGATGAAGCCTTCCGTCGCCTCCGCGAAGTCCATGGCGATGAGCGTGCCCTCGAGCATGAGGTGCGGACGCAGCTCCATCGCGTAGCGGTCCTTGATCGTCCCGGGCTCGCCCTCGTCCGCGTTGACGACGACGTAGCGCGGAGAAGGCTCCTTCGCGACGGCCTCCCACTTGAGCCCCGTCGGGAAGCCGGCGCCGCCGTAACCGGTGAGACCGGAGGCCTTCAGCTCCTCGACGACCTTCTCCTTCGACGGGAGACTCCGAAGGGCGGAGAAGCCCCCGCGAGCCTCGTAGTCGGCGAGCGTCTGGTCGGGCTGTTCGAGGCCGAGGGAGGAGCCGGTGTTCGTCCGCCGCGTCACCTCCGGCTCGACGGCGTCCCCGCGCATGAGCACCGGAGCGATGTCACAGTGACCGAGGCACTCGACCCCGAGGACCGGAACGCCGTTCGCCTTCTCCTGCTCGCGCGCGAGGAGATCCTTTGCGCCCATGCAGTCGCAAACCGGGCCGATGCACACGCGCACGGCGTCGGTCGGCACTTCGAGGAAGCCGTAGAACGAGACGACCTCGTGCACCTCGCCGCGCCGGATCGACATGTAGTCGGCGAGCGCGTCCGAGAGCGCAGGGGTGAGCGGGCCGATCTCGCGGCGGATGCGCCCCAGGTTGTCCAAAAGGCGCGTCCGCTCCTTCGGCAGCTGCGGCAAGACCTCGGTGAGCCGGAGGACGTCTATGGTTTGCGATCATAGTGAACGAGGTTCCTCCGTACTCCGCCTCCTCGGTCGAGGTCGTGCGGCTTCCCGCGGGGGAGACCGGGCCCGACGAGATCGCGGTCGAGGAGCCGCTCGAGATCCGGGTGAACGGGCGTGCCGTGGCCGTGACGATGCGCACTCCCGGCCACGACGAAGAGCTCGCGCTCGGCTTCTTGCTCTCGGAAGGAATCTCGCCCGTGCGGGCAGCCTTGCCCGACGATCTGGCCCGAAACACCGTCGACGTGGAGGCCGAGACCTTCGACTTCGAGCGCCTGAGCCGGAACTTCTACACCTCGTCCTCGTGCGGCGTCTGCGGCAAGGGAGCGCTCGAGGCGGTCGCCGTCGAGGCGGCGCGCGTCGAGAGCGATCTCGTCGTCCCGGCGGAGGTCGTCGCCGAGCTGCCTCTCCGGCTGCGCGAGGCACAGCCCACCTTCGCGGCAACCGGCGGCCTGCACGCGACCGGGCTCTGCTCCCCCGAGGGCGAGCTCCTCGCCGTGCGCGAGGACGTCGGCCGGCACAACGCGATGGACAAGGTGATCGGCTGGGCCTTCGGCCGGCGCCTTTTGCCGCTCTCCGAGCAGCTGCTCTGCGTGAGCGGACGGCTCTCCTTCGAGCTCGTGCAGAAGGCCGCGGTTGCCGGCTGCCCCGTCCTCGTCGCAGTCGGGGCGCCGTCGTCGCTCGCCGTCGAGCTCGCTCGCGACCGCGGCGTTACGCTGTGCGGCTTCGTGCGCGGCGGTCGGATCAACGTGTACTCGGAAGCGCAGAGGATCGGATGACCTTCGCGGTCGCCGCGGAGATGTACGACCGCTTCGTCGGGCGCTACAGCGAGGCACTCGGACGCGCGCTCGCCGCGAAGGCGGAGATCCGGCCCGGGATGAGGGCGTTGGACGTCGGCGCAGGAACGGGCAAGCTCACCGGGGTTCTGGCGGAGACACTGGGCGAGGAGAACGTCGCCGCCGTCGACCCGTCCGCCCCGTTCGCCGAGGCGCTCGGGGAGCGCTTTTCGGCTGCCGACGTCCGCCAGGGCACGGCGGAGGAGCTTCCCTTCGAGGACGGCTCGTTCGACGCGGTTTTCGCGCAGCTCGTCGTCAACTTCCTGAACGACGCCGAGCAAGGCGCGAGCGAGATGGCGCGGGTCGCGCGCGACGGAGGCTCGGTGACAGCGGCCGTCTGGGACTACCGCGGCGAGATGACGATGCTGACGACGTTCTGGGAGGCGGCGGGGACGATCGACGAGCGCGGCGCCTCGACGCGGGACGAGCGTACTCGGATGCGCTTCGGCGAGCCCGACGAGATCGTCGAGCTCTGGGAGGGCGCGGGCCTGCGAGATGTCGAGGGCGGCGAGATCGTGGTGAGCGCCTCGTACGAGAGCTTCGACGACCTCTGGGAGCCGTTCCTCGGCGGGGTCGGCCCTGCCGGCGATTTCGCCGTCTCGCTCGACTCCGAGGCGCAGGCGGCACTGCGGGAGGGGTACCGGCAGCGGCTTGGTTCTCCCGAGGGGCCGTTCGAGCTGACCGCGCGAGCGTGGTACGCCGTCGGGACGAGGTAACCGGCGTTCTTCTCGTCGGCGGCGCCAGCCGTCGCTTCGGATCGCCGAAGGCGCTTGCACGCTTCCAGGGCGAGATGCTCGGCGAACGCGCGTATCGCCTGCTCGAGGACGTGTTCGGCTCGGTCCTCGTCGTCGGCAAGGCCGGCGATGGGCTCGAGCTGCCGTTCGAGATTCTCGACGACGGCAGCGAGGTGCGCGCCCCGATCGTCGGGCTCGTCGCGGCTCTTCGTGCGGTGGAAACCGACGTCTCGGTCGTACTCCCGACCGACATGCCGCTCGTCTCCGGTGATCTGCTCGGCCGCCTCGCCGACGAGGTCGAGGGCCACGACGCGGCGATTCCTCAGACGGGCCCGCTCCCGGGCGCCTACCGGAAGTCGGCCCTACCGGTGCTCGAGCGGCGGGTCAGGGAAGGCGAGCTCGCCCTCTACCGCGCTCTCGAAGAGCTGTCGGTTCAGGTGGTCGAGACTGGCGAAGAGGAACTGAGAAATGTGAATACTCGGGCCGATCTCGGCACCGATGAGGGGAAACCCCGAGGTGGAATCAGCGCCGTCGCGGATGCCGAGGAGGGCGACGGAGGGGAAACCTGAGGGAAAAGGAGATTGTCATGAAGATCTTGCTTGCATACGACGGGTTCGAGCACTCCCAGAACGCGCTGGAGGAGGTCGCGAGGCTCGCACAAGACGGTGATGGTACGACTTCCGTCACGATCGCGAGTGTCGTGCCCGAGTCCGAGGCACGCGCCTCGAAGTCCGGCGGACATCAGTTCCTCGCTCCGCACGCGCACGTCGACGTGGCTCGCGCGCACGAGTTTCTCACCGCGCGGGGCATCGAAAGCACGATGGAGGTCCTCCATGGGGATCCCGTGGATGAGCTGTGCCGGGCCGCTGAGGCCGGCGGATATGACCTGGTGGTCACTGGATCGCATCAGCGCGGAGCCATCGGCGAGTTCGTTCTCGGGAGCGTGAGCAAGAAGCTCGTCGAGCGCCTGACGATTCCGGTGATCGTCGCGGGCCGAAAAACAGTGGTCCCCGCGGACTAGGGCGTACGGTCGAGGGCTAGGCGAAGACGATCTGCGCGCGGTCGGCCCCGGTGCCGACCATCTCGATCTCGAGCTCGAGGGCTTCCTCGACGAACTCGACATAACGCTGCGCGGCGGGAGGCAGGGTGTCGTCGAGCGGCTCCTTCCACCCCGGTAGCACTTCGTAGACCGGCTGCGCGTGGTGGAAGTCGCTCTGGTGCGCCGGGAACTCGTCGGTCTCGGTGCCGTCGGGAAGCCTGTAGCGGACGCAGACCGGGATCTCGGCGAACGTCGAGAGCACGTCGAGCTTGGTCAGCGCGAGCGAGGTCATCCCGTTCACGCGCGCGGCGAACCGCAGGCCGACGAGGTCGAGCCAGCCGCAGCGCCGCTCCCGGCCGGTCGTCGTCCCGTACTCCTCGCCGAGCTCGCGGACCCGCGCCTGGTCGGGGCCCTCGATCTCGGTCGGGAACGGGCCTTCGCCCACGCGCGTCACGTATGCCTTGGCGACGCCGATGACGCTCTCGATCCTGGTCGGTCCGATGCCGATCCCGGTCGCGGCCGCGCCTGCCACGGGGTTCGAGGACGTCACGAACGGATACGTGCCGTGGTCGAGATCGAGGAGGGTTCCCTGGGCGCCTTCGAGGAGGACCTTCTGGCCGGCCTTGAGGGCCCGCTCGACGAGCAGCGAGGTGTCCGCGATGTACGGTCGGAGCCGCGCAGCGCACTCCTCCATCCGGTCGGCCAGGTCGCCCGGCTCGAGCGGCTCGTCGAGCAGGCGGTTCTTCTCGGCGAGCGCCGTCTCGAACTTCTGCCGCAGGATCTTCGGGTCGAGGATGTCCTGGACGCGGATGCCGAGCCGTGCCGCCTTGTCGGCGTAGGCCGGGCCGATCCCGCGCCGCGTCGTGCCGATCTGCAGCCGCCCGAGTCGGCGCTCGCTCGCCGAGTCGCTCGCCACGTGCCACGGCATGATCAGATGCGCGTTCCCCGAGAGGCGCAGGCCTTCCGTCGAGACGCCGCGCGCCTCGAGTGCGTCGATCTCCTCGACGAACAGCCGCGGGTCGACGACGCAGCCGGCTCCGATCACCGAGATCTTGCCCTCGTAGAGGATCCCCGACGGAACGTGGTGGAGCTTGAACGTCTCTCCGTCCCGGACGATGGTGTGGCCGGCGTTCGGGCCCCCCTGGTAGCGGCAGACGAAGTCGGAGCTCTGGGCGAGCAGGTCGACGATCTTCCCCTTGCCCTCGTCGCCCCACTGCGCGCCGACGATCACGGTGGCGGGCACGGCTTGGAGCTTAGAGCGCCGTCAGGCTGACAGGCGCAGAAGGGCACGCAGGCGCGACCACAGCGAGCGGCTGCGGGGCGCGGCCGGAATCGTCCAGCTCGCCATCAAGCGGCCGCCAGGTCGGCGAACTTCGCGTAGCGCCGCAGGAACGAGAGCTTCACCGTGTCGGTCGGGCCGTTGCGGTGCTTCGCGACGATGACCTCGGCGAGGCCCTGCTGGTCGGATTCGTCGTTGTAGTACTCGTCGCGGTAGATGAAGCAGACGATGTCCGCATCCTGCTCGAGCGAGCCGGACTCGCGCAGGTCGGAGAGGATCGGCCGCTTGTCGTGCCGCTGCTCCACCGCGCGCGAGAGCTGCGAGAGGGCGATGATCGGCACACCCAGGTCGCGCGCGAGCACCTTGAGCGAGCGCGAGATCTGCGAGACCTCCTGGACGCGGTTCTCCGCGGTCGTCCCCGAGGTCATGAGCTGGAGGTAGTCGACGATGATGAGCCCGAGCTCCGGGTGCTTCTGCTTCAGGCGGCGGGCCTTCGAGCGGATCTCCATCATCGTGATCGAGCCGGTGTCGTCTACGTAGATTGGCGCCTTGGCGAGCTTGTCGCACGCTGCGGTCAGGCGGGGCCAGTCGTCTGCCGCGAGCTTGCCGGTGCGCAGCCGCTGCGACTCGACCTTCGCCTCGCTGCACATCAGGCGCTGCGTCACCTCCGACTTCGACATCTCGAGCGTGAAAAGCGCGACCGGGACCCCCTTGCGCACGCCGAGGTTCGCGGCCATGCAGAGACCGAGGGCGGACTTCCCCATGCTCGGCCGGGCCGCGACGATGACGAGGTTCCCCTCCTGGAAGCCCGACGTGATGCGGTCGATGTCGCGGAACCCCGAGGGCACGCCCGTGACGTCCGCGCCCGATTCGTAGAGCGCCGTGATCCGCTCGAAACTCTCTTTGAGCAGCTCCTCGATATGGCTGAACTCCCCGCGTGCCCGCTGCTGCGAGAGGTCGAAGACGATCTGCTCGGCCTGGTCGACGAGCTCGGTGGTCTCGCCCGGGCGGTCCCAGCCGAGCTGGGCGATCTCGCCGCCGGCCCGGATGAGGCCGCGGAGCGTCGCGGTCTCGCGGACGATCTGCGCGTAGTGGTGGGCGTTCGCGGTGGTCGGCGCGACCGAGGCGAGCTCGTGGATCCGGAACTTGCCGCCGACGTTCTCGAGCTCGCTGCGCTCGTCCAGCTCGTCGGCCAGCGTGATCGCGTCGACGGGCTCGCCCTTTGCGTAGAGGCCGAGGGCGGCGCGGTAGATCTTGGCGTGGCTCTCGCGGTAGAACTCGCGGCCGTCGCTCGTCAGGATCTCGCTCACCGAGGCGATCGCGCCCGGCGAGAGCATCATCGCGCCGAGGACCGACTCCTCGGCGTCGAGGTTCTGCGGCGGGACGTGGACATCGTCCAGGACGGCAGCGGGTTGTCCTCCATTCGGCGCCATGGGACGCGACCGTATTGGACGGTGAGGCAACTCTGGTTCCACAGGCGAAGAGCCCGGTTTTGCAGGCATAACGAACACATGTTCGCAGCTGCGCCGGACGGAATCCCCAGATCGGGCGCGAGTCTTCCCATGGGACTTTCCGCTAGGAGCGGAAAATTCGCGCGGCTATCCAGACGGTGTGGAAAGCGGCTGTGGAGAGCCGGGAAAGCTCAGGAAGGCTCGGCGTTCGGGTCGACGACCTGCTCGTCGGACTCGGCGATCGCTGACTCGGTTTCTTCGGCCGGGGCCACTTCCTCTTCGGCCGTGGCCTCCTCCTCGGCCGCCTCTTCCTCGGCCACGAACTGCTCGACCTCGGCATCGGCCTCGGCGTGTTGCTCGGCGACGGCCTCGGCCTCCGCCTCCTCGGCTGCTTTCTCGGCTGCCTCCATCGCCTCGAGCTCCTCTTCCGGGGGCAGCTCACCGCCCTCGGGGACGACGAGCGTACGGACCTCGGCGCTCACGTCGGTGAACACCTCGATCGGGATTGCGTAGCGGCCGATGCGCTTGATCGGCTCGGAGAGGTCGACCTTCCGCCGGTCGACGCGGATCTTGAGCTTCTCCCAGATCTCGTCGGCGACGTCCGTCGCCGTGACCGAGCCGAAGAGCGTGCCCTGCGGCCCCGCGTTCACGTCGAAGCGCAGCTCGGCTTTGCCGAGCGCCTCGGCGATCTTCTGCGCGTCCTCGAAGCTCTGCGCCTCGTGGCGGGCGCGCTGGGCATCGCGCTTCCCGAGCTCGGCGACGCGGGCGGGCGTCGCCTCTTCGGCGAGCCGCCGCGGGCCGAGGTAGTTGCGCATGTAGCCGCGCGAGACCGAGACGACGTCTCCGCGCAGGCCGACCTTCTCGACGTCTTGCAGGAGGATGACGTCCATCAGTGATCCTTCCGTTCACATTGCCCCGCGTCTGACGCGCGAAAAGCGCGTCGGGCAAGGACGCGGGGAGCGTGCAGGCCAGAAGGCCTGTGCGCGACTGAGGACGAAGCCCGGCGTACCTTTGCAGCCGTCCAGACGCAGGCAGATGTGGGCGGGAGGGTCACGTACTAGCCCGATACGTACGGGAGGAGCGCCATCTCACGCGCGCGCTTGACCGCGACCGCGATCTGCTCCTGGTGCCGGCGGCACGCTCCCGTGATGCGCCGCGAGCGGATCTTGCCCTTCTCGGACACGTAACGCCGCAGCTGGTTGTAGTTCTTGTAGTCGACCTCCTCGATCTTCTCCTTGCAGAAGTAACAGCTCTTCCGCCGGAGAGGGCCGGCCGACTGGGACGGGCGCCTGCGCGCGCCGCCCTGCTTCTCTCGTTGTGCCATTCGGTGCTCTCGACTCCTCGTTGTCTCTTAGAAGGGGATGTCGTCGTCGGCCGCGGCGCCCGTCCGCACGAAGTCGGACTGGTCGGCGGCGACGTCGGACTGCGGAATGTAGGACTGGCCCTCGCCGTCGCCGCGCCCGCCCAGGAACTGGACGGAGTCGGCGATGATCTCGATTGCCTGACGCTTGGAGCCGTCCTTGGCTTCGTACTCGCGCCAATCGAGACGACCGTCGACGGCCACGGGCCGGCCCTTGGAGAGGTACTGCGCGCAGCTCTCCCCCTGGTTGCCCCACACGGTGATGTCGAAGTAGTTCGGCTTCTCGCCCCACTCGCCCGTGGCCGCGTCCTTGCGGCGCGAGTTGACCGCGAGTCGGAGGCTGCACACGGCCGTCCCGCTCGGGGTGTGGCGGAGCTCCGGGTCCCTCGTCAGGTTGCCGACGAGGACGACGCGGTTGATGTTTGCGGCCATGTCTTCTCTCCTTACCTAGTCGAACACTCGTTCGTATGCTAGCCGGCCGGTTGGACGGCCTCGGTGCGCCGCGGCTGGGCCGCGGGCCGGCGGACGGCCATGTGGCGCATGGCCCCGTCGGTGATCTTGAGCACGCGGGTGACCTCGGCGAGCGTCTCGGCGTCGGCGTCGAAGTGGAGGAGGTGGTAGATCCCCTCGCCCTTCTTGTCGATCTCGTACGCGAGCTTGCGCCGGCCCCACGGCTCCTGCCCGACCCACGAGCCTCCGCGCTGCTCGATGAGGGCGCGCATGCGCGCGACGATTTCGTTCTGGCGCTCTTCGGCCAGCTCGGGGTCGAGGATGAGCATGATCTCGTATGCGTTCACAGTTCCCGATTCCTCCTTCCCACGGTCTGAAGCGGCCTCGCTCGTGAGCGCCGCTCGGGAAGGGGCGGCGCCGGACGAGGCAGGAAGTCGTCCGAGTATAGCGAGCCCGCCCGCTTGCCCCGCGCCACTTCGTCGTGGAAGAGTCTCCACTGTGAACC